>Ga0315273_10001212_pt1 | contig 29035 bp, 41 predicted proteins | sample YL17G02_0_MG_FD_205753 | JGI IMG/M metagenome (GOLD analysis project Ga0315273, IMG submission 205753) | Sediment microbial communities from Yellowstone Lake, YNP, Wyoming, USA - YL17G02_0 | ecosystem: Environmental > Aquatic > Freshwater > Lake > Sediment | place: USA: Wyoming | collected... | reverse complement strand
TGACCAGTACGAGTTCCTCCAGTAGCAGCTAATTGTTCACGAATAAGCTGTTGTTGAAGAGGGATATTTCTAGCAGCTTCTTGTTGATTAAGAGCTTTAGCCTTTTCAGCAGCCATTGTGTCAGCAGTTCCTAATTGTGCAAGATTAGCTTGATAATTCTTAGCTAAATCTTCTGATGTTTGTGTGTATCCAGCTCCTAGATTAGTCATTCCTGTTTGATACGCTGGATTTAATGCAGAAAGAGCTTGCGCTTGATTTCCAACAATTCCCTGTTGTCTAGAACTTCCTTCTGTTATTGTCTTAGTCATTCCTGGGATATCAACATTTGCTGATTTTTTCTTTCCAAATATACTATTAGCTAATCCAATTGCTGCTGGTGCTAATGCTACTGCTAAAGGTATTGGCATAATATTTCTCCTTATTTAAATTGCTTGAAATTTTTTCCACCCATCTGGAAATTTGACATACAAATAAAAATTGGTTCCATCATTAATTGGCACAATAGATCCTATTGATCCATCTGAATCTTTGGGAATAGCTGTTTGTGGATTATGAGAATGAGATATATTATCTAGATCCTCAAAACTTCTTCTTATTGCTGGATCTTTTATAGTAAAATATTGATTGTTTGACATATTATCCTGTTATTACATTCTTTTGTTTTCTAATAATAGCTTCAAGTTTAAAAGATTGTATTTTAACTTCTTGCGAATCAGAATTGTGAATATTAAGCATTATTGTTTGCCCTGATGAAATAGAAGTAGTATAATTTGGTCTTAATCTAACGAAACTCATCATACGATTAGTTGGAAGAGTCCAAGAATTAAATCCAGCATTGTTGTATAATAGATTCCAGTTTGTTCCAGAATCAGTAGAAAAATAAACATTAAACGTAGCTCCAGTATTAGCTAATTGTAAAATTACTTCGTTTAGTATTTTTACTTTCTCAATATTACTTACATACTCAGTAGAAAACTCAAATTCTTTTGTAAAAATATCACAGGTTATTGGTTGACCCTTATCCTGTAATCCTTGACGAAAACTAACAATTTCTCCAGTTACTGCATCTCCATAATATGGAATACCAAAAAAGAACGATAATGTAGATACATTAACATCTTTGTGAACTCTCCACTTTCCTTCAAAATCTAACTCAAAAATAATATTATTATGTGTCTGTAATATTTCAGAAGCAATCAAAAAGTAACTTTTATTATAAAATATTGAAGCTATTCTAGATTGATTTACATCATTTCCAAGAAACCAGTTAATGGTTACACTATGAATAGTTGGGACATGATTAGCAGATGAAGTAATAACTGTTTTGTATTCTACCCATTCAAGTATAGGTAAACTTGTAGTTGGAAAAGAACCATTAGTTACCGAATACCATGTTGCAGCAGCTAATCCACCAGAAGTAGCAGCACTTTTCATATAAAATGTCACACTTCCACTATTAGTTTGATAATCTGACTGAAATATATCCCATCCCAAAGGAGTAATGCCAATATCAATAGCGCTAGAGACAAAAGTTGATGTTAGAGTCCAAGAAAATGTAACCGAAGTGATAGTATTTGACAGTGATCCAGGAATAAGCTTAATTTTTACATATTGATGAACAACAGCAGAACCTAAATCTGTAAAACTGGAAAAAGTAATTCCGTCAGTTGACGTAGCAATAGTAACTACTCCGCCACTTCCAGTTTGAACAAAAGAAAGTTCATCATATGAAGTAACATCTGCTGTACAGTCAAGAATTTGACTTATCCAAACAGCATCACCAAAAGTAGGTATTTGAGGAGCTGGAACTGAAGGAATAGTTCTATCATCAACTGTATCTAACTCCCAGGTAAACCTGTAAAATCTATTATTATCATATGGAAACCCAGAATAATCTCCAGAAGGATTAACTAAAACGTATGTGGATATTCCAGAAATGAATAGCGGATCAGATGAAGCATCAAGAATTAATCTTCCTGATGTGGCTGAAGGAAAAGAGGTTGATCCTGTATTAATAGTTAAAGATTTAACAGTTTCTGATAAAGAATCATAAATTGGACTAGTCCAACTTCCTAAAGATTGAACTGCCTTTTGTGAAAATACGTAAGAAATTGTTAAAGATGATCCCCCTGGCCCTGGATCAGGTATTGTAACCCAACTTGCTGAAGAATAATCCCATACTTTTCCATATCCTCCAGATAAAGCAAGATAAAGAGGATAAAATTTATTGATATAAGTTGGATAATTTCCATTTATTCCAATCCAATAAGTTGTGTTATTATCTGTAGTATATGAAATAGGAATATGAAAAGCATCTATAAGATTGATACCAGCTGAAAAAGATTGCGTAATAAGATCAGATTGTGCAAGAACAACTCCTGGACTTCCTAATAAATCTGACCAAATCGTTAATCTATATGAAAAAGTTCCAGAAGTAAAAACACTTATATAATATTGATTTGAAATTGTTGTAAAATTCCCTGACCTATTAATACTTATAGGATAAGCAGCTCGTATTATAGTACCAAAACCAACTAAACCAGTACCAAATTTTCCGCTATTAGACTCTCCAGTAAAATCAGAATGAACAGGAAGTTTTAAATTAGATCCATCAATGTAAGCAGCACCGGTTAAAGTTCCACTTGCTAACGTTGGAGTAAATGGCTGAATATCTTTAAAAGAATCAAGTCCATCTTTTGTAGCAACATTTTCTACAACTAATCCACCTTCCCAATCTGCATCAGAATCAAAAGTTATTGTTGGATTAGTTTGTTCATCTAATGTGGCTAATGGATGAGCAACTGTATCCCAATAAGGGCCTTTCATTGTCACATTTCCTGGATCAGATTCTAAATTAATTCCTCTTTTTCTTGCATCAATTGAAGTTATAGAGTTTCCATCTATATCAAATCCTTGTTCAAAATCCGTTAAAGAAGATTGAGTAATTTTATTCTTCTGAATAGAAGATTGTTGAATATTAAAATTTATTTGATCTTCGATATCATCACTAATATATGTTATGTTACTTCCGTCATAAGCGTATACACCATTTTCTGATAACCAAATTAATAAAGGAATACCATTTATAACTCTTATTTGAACTGAACGATTATCGACACATCCTACAGAAGGATCAATTTCAATATATCTATAAGTATCTGGTGTATCTCCAAGTATCTGTCCCATTGATCCTCTATTAAATACAACTTGTCTACCTAAATATTCAACAATTGCAGTTATAACATTTTCTGTATCACAGTCAATAGTATTATCTGGATCAAAAATATCTGGAGTAAGGGTATTTGAATAAAAAAGTGTATAAGGATCTCCTGGAACTCCTCCAATAAATAAAGAATCATTCCAAACATTAAGTAAAGTGCAAGCTGAAGGGATATTATTAAAAGTAGGAAGAGGAGTAAGACCTGCATTAACTGTATCAGCAAAAGTTACTGTGGTATTATCGTTTATTACTCCAACTAAAACATAAACTCCATCATTATCATCTCTATAAATATTTCTTGCTGTAACTCCATATCCACCAATAGGAATAGTTTTTAAATTAACTGTTTGATTTGGAGAAGAAACTACATGAACAGCCGAAGCTGGCCCTCCATTAGATTCTTCTGATCCATAGTATAAAAATGTTACAATATAGTGATGACTGCCTACAGGAACAGATCCTCCAGCACTGTCTGCATTAAATGTAGCAGCACTTTGAGGAACTTGGCAACCTACATCTTTAACTGTTTGAGTAGGAAATGTATAAGTTGCTCCTCCATAAGAGGTTGTACGATCATAGACTTTAAATGTAACTCCATTTGAAAAATATACCTTATCGTTAATAGCCACAAATTCATTATATAATGTAGCAGATAATCCAGTTAAAATCTGGTGCTCAACTCCGTTTCCTGTTGTATAATTTAATATACCATTATTTACTGTTAAAAGATGATGAACTCCGTCAGAAAATATAACTTCATATTGATCTTTAGCAGGAGTAGAAAGAGTTGAGTATACAACACCTCCAGGTCTTTTAGTTATAAGACCACTTACAGAAGTTTGTATATTTTTAGTACCAGCAGTAAAATCAGCAGCATCAACAACATTTGAATCAGCTGGATATTTAGTTTTTAAAGTTCCCCATTTTTGAGCAGGTACTGAAATTGATAGTTTTTGCATTTGTTTACCTCAAGTATCAAAAGTGATACCTTAAGCGTTCCATTTTGCTTTTTTAACGTAGTTAAATTCAATCCAATCAGATATTCTAATAAAATCTACAAATCTTTTTCCACAAATTGCAACATGGATATAATCGCGTAGAAATACAAAATCAATTAGTCTTTTAGCATAAATATGACTTAAAGCATCTACTAAATTAACATTATCTAACATAGTACGAAGTACTGTTAAAGATTTATTATCATTAATCATTAGATGTTCAACTTTAATTAAAAATGTATCTAATTTTTCAGATTCACTTATTTCACAAGTTTCGACTAATGCTTTTATAGTTTCTCTGAAACTTGTGTCACTCAAAATTACAGAATCTAGTAATCCTAACCCTGATACTTCTTCTTCACTGTCTAATAGATTAGCTGCATCAGATAAAGATAAACTTACTGATTTATTACTAGTATCTAATAAACCAATAATTTCATTCTTAGGTATCGAATATTGCTTTGATATACTATCTAATAAATTAGTAGATTCTAAAAAAGAAAGATATAAATCTTTAATAAAAGTTTCTGATAAACTAATAGAATCAGACTTAGATGTAGAGTATTGTTTTATTAAAGTATCTAATAAATTAATAAGTTCTAAGAATGATTTGTAGGATAACTTACCAATAGCGTCATTCAAATTAATACTTTCGATAAAATATAAATAACAAAAAGAAGTAAGTTCTAAATCAGAAATAGTAATAGTATCATTTTTTAGGATGTTAGAACTTTTTAAGAGACTATCTATAATAGAAGTATTGTCACTTAAAGCACGTAACAATATATCATAACCATACTTGGATACATTGTATTCAGGAGTATTGTATGTAATCATTTAAGTATCTTCTATTTAATTTTGTAATGGCGGATTATATGTATCCTGTTCTACTATTGAAAGGTCTGATTCACTAACATTATCATCAATAAATCTTTGCTTTTGAACAAGAGCATCATTCTCACTAGTATGACAACTTGCATCAATCTCATCAATTTTAACTACCCACATTATCTTACCCTCCTAGCTGTGATACTTCCGGCAGCTTTTGGAACAGGCCCACCGCTATAAACCATTCTTATTTTTAAGTAAACTACTGTTGATCCAGCAACTCTAGAAAGTCTATATTTAGGAATACAACTAGTCATATTGGAAGCTGCATTAGGAGAAAGAGGAGTTGCAATATTGTATCCGTCAACTAAGCCAGTTTCAGAATTTCCAGATGTAATACTAAGTCCCATCCACCATCCTGTCACAGTAGCACCAAAAGCAGTCGTAGTTACTAAGCCAGTAATATCCCAATCTCCACCAGTTAAAGTAAGAGAAGTAACATCTCCAATAACTGCATTAGCAGGAACAGAGGTAAATGTTGAAACTATAGATTCTAAGTATTCACCTATATAACTTGTAGCTGCACTATCATTTGTAAGAGTTCCTTTTCCTATTAACTGTGTATCAAATGTTTTAATTCCGCTTACCGTTTGTGTTCCTTTATTCATAACAAACGCTGCATTTTCACCTGGATCTGGAATTGTCAATACTCTATCTGCTGAAGGAGCTGGTGCTGTAATTGTTATTTTATTTCCTGCAGATACCCCTCCAAGAACTAACTGATTAGTAGTAGGATCAATTATAACAGCACTTTTAAATGTATTTTGGCCTTCAACAGTTTGACTACTTTTACTCATTAAAAAGTTAGCCAGAGTAGTTGTATCAGGTATAGTGTAAGTTCTTGCATTATTAGAGTGTGCAGTATTTATGCTAACTGTACTAGAAGATGCATCAAGACCACCTGTTAAAGTAGAATTTGAGACAGTTAAGTAAGTTGGTTGCGAACTTGAAATACCTATAGAATTTCCAGCGCTACCTGGTGTAACTGCAGTTAAAGTTACGTGATTGTCTCCTTCACCTCCAGAACAATATGCTGTAACAATTGTCTGTAAAGCTACTTTATTATTAATACCAACTGCAAATAGCTGAGCAGTAGTATCATTATATGCTCCTTTAGTCCAATCAACACCTTCTGTTAAAGTAACTCCTCCTATCACAGTGACAACTCCAGTTAACTCTGAAGTATCAGCTACAACATAAAGTCCTGTTGCTGCAACAGTTGCAATTTCAGCACTTGTAAGAGTTATTGTTTCTCCAGAAGCTGAAGGAAGTCCTATTCTATCAGAAAGATTTTGTTCAATAGCTTTAATCTCATCTTTTAATGAGTTATGATGAGCAGCTATAATATTAAGAAATACTGATTCACCTAAAGAATGAGAAGAAGCTGCTGTTCCATCAGCTCCTCTTGTACATCCTGTAAATGATGTTCCTGTTTTACCGGTATATGCAATAATTTCAAACTCTACCGTTACATATCCAGCAGTAGGAAATCCAGTAGTGCTAATGACATTAACTGTTGTTGCACTATCAGAAAGTGGGTTGTCTGTTAGAGTCGTATTAAGATTATTTACAGCAATACTCAAATCAGCATCCGTAGCAACAGATGTTGGAAATTTTGCACTCATAAATTTATTCTCCTTCTAAAATGCCTACCTATAGCAGGCAAATTTGACTTTAAATGAACTATTAGTTTAAGTTATACGCTAAAATGTATACTTATAGTATACAAATCAGAATAATTATAAACTATTATCCAAGTGTAACTTGCCAAGTAATTTGAAGGCTATCAGACGCACCTTTATTAATAACATCAAATACTTGGTGAGCAAATAATGTTCCACTTGTAACAACACTAAATAATCCTGCTTCTGTAACAGCTCCAGTATCAACTCCAGCACCAAAAACAGCAATATTCTGCCAAACATTTGTGCTTGAAGATAACGTTCCAAGAACTCTTGTTGCCAAAGGATCTTCTAAATCAACATCAGCAACATCAGCAGCTGTCATTCCTTCTCCTAAACCAACATATGACATAAACTTTCCAGACTGTGAAGCAGCAGCTAACCAAGCAGCAAGATAGTTCTTACCAGCTGTAACAACTAGATTGTCTATGTGTCGTTCATCTAAAATGTCGCCATTTACATCTCTTAACACAATATCAATATGACCTTTAACTTTGAGTGAGTCTTTCATTTTAATTCTCCTTTAGTGTTTTTAATTCTGTAAGTGTTGTTGCCTATTATACGATTTAATTCTATGACAAGATGATACTTTCTATCCTCTATTTTATTTATATATAGCATATATTTATAGTTGAAATGGATTATAGCCAGGGATTCCTAAATTGAATGATATTGGTGAGTCTATATCTAATTTAAATCTTTGATCAGAAGATCGTTTCTTTAACCACTTTCTACCTTCTCCAATACACCTTAAATATTCTTGATGATGTTTATCAGCTTTATCATCCTCTTCTTCTTTATCCCATGCTTTCCACAAAATAAATTCTGTTATAGCTTCACTGAGTTCTTCTGGTAAGTTAATACTATCTGTAAGATATAACATAGTAGATGGTTTAGCCTTATAATACAACCAAATTGATGTAGCATTAGTTGCATCAGGGGGTGGTTGTACAATTAAAGTGTTATCCCAAATCCAGTATCTTTGATTTCCTCCTTGTTGATCTACACCGTTACCTAAAAAATTAGGTTTTTCTTGAGCTATTTTTTCTAAATTTGTTGGATAAATCCTTCTCCAGTTATCATTTCCATCTGAATTAGGAACATTGTGCATCATTAGTCTAACAGAAATACAGTCTGATGGAAGAACATATTCTGTTTGTCCTTGAACTAATGTTGCATAAGAAGATCCTTCTAAAACTCGTGTTTTATTCGTATAGTCTAATTCAGCTCTATTAGCATGACGTATTAATTCTGCATCACTCCAGAAAACTGGATTTATTTCTAGTAATTCTCTACGAACATCTGTTAAAAGTGTACTAAGCTGCATTTTCTTTCTCCTTCTTCTTATTTATCATACTGGAGATATCCATAATATCATCTCGTTTCATTGGAACACTGTCAACAGCTTCCCCTTCAATCATAACTTTTGTAGTTTCTTTACTTGCATCCCTAATAGCTCTTCCAACTGGATCTAACTCTGGTTTAAATCTTGTGTTAAGATGTTTGCAATCTTTACTAAAGCAACTACCAAAAATAGCAGATGCTTTGTCAGCAGAAACATACTTTTTACTAATAAGAATATCAATAGTTCGTCTCCATCCAGACTTTACTATATGACCAACAGAATCAAACTCTATAAATTCAGGGGTACAGAATCTGTCTGTTCCGCATACATGCTCTATTTTAAAGTCATCAATATAGTATAAGCCAATAGGTTTAGACTCATCTGAAGATGATAAAAACCTTAGTTTTGGATTACATTGTTGTACGTATTTATGGAATGTTCCTATTAACATTCTTTCCTCCTAAATCTTCGCTGGATTGTTTTAATTGTGGTTATCTCCAGCTTTCAGGGAATTATCCCACCCACAGCAAACTTATGCATCAAATGTAACTACTTTCCAAGATGATCCATTATACACAGTTACTTTATGATTAGTAGAGTCATAAGCAAGCATACCTTCAACTGGAGTTAAACTTGATACTTCAGTTGCAGTTAATGTTGGAAGAACAACAGTTCCTGTTAAATTCCCAGACAGTAATCGTAAATTTCCTGCATTAACTGTTACATTTACATCAGAAGTATTTGCAGATCCAACTGTTCCAGTATCTACACGATCAAGAATTAGTTGTTTAGGTGAATCTTGGTCAGCTTCATCCCTAAGATTAAACACAACATTTGTACGAGCAGCAATTTTAGCAAATCCACTTGTATTTTCTCCTACTGCTGAAATAAGGAGAGCATTTGAAGATTGAATTTCTAAATCCATATCTTCATTACCACCAGTAATAAATCTTGTATCTAATAAACCATTTGTATCATAAGAATCATTGTGAAATACTCCTGAATAAGACTGAACATACTTTCCATTAATATCTACTCCACTAACTCTTAATGAAGCTGCATTATCTTTATATCCTCTAACAACTTCAGTTGTTCCAGAAGGATTAATAGACACTACTGTAATTACTTTTTTAGCAGCATGAGTAGCAGCAGTTGTTCCGTTAGCTCCTCTTGTTAAACCTAAAAACTGACTATCTGATACATGAGTAAAATATATTGTTTCACTTTCAATAGTTAATACTCCACTATTATTTACATCAGATATTGTATTAGTAACTTGTAATTCAGTATCACTTTCTGTGATACCATGTAATAAACTATACTCCATAAATTTCTCCTTTTATCTTTCTGCCACTGGCAGTTTTTTTCTCATCTCTTCAGGTGACATACTCTCAAGATTTTTCTCTTCTTTTGAAGAGTTAGACTGTTCAAGAGTAATCTCATAGTATTTACTAGATTCATCTTCACATTCATGAATATCTGTTATCTTTCCAGATACTCTAAATTCAGCTGTATCACCAACTGTGCAACTTTGTGCTTCATCTTTGGATACAACTATTCTTGAAATTGGTACGTAACTTGGTGACAACGCTTCTTCTTTCATTTTAGTCTCCTTAAATTTTTATGGATTTATATCATAAACCAAAGGTGTTACATATCTTACTGAAATATAGTCAACTAAAGCTCTAGCAGTTAATGTTCCAACAAATTCAATTGAAAATTGAATAAATTGACCGTTTAATCCTATTGAATTACCTATAGTTAATGGAGATCCATAACTTCCCATATCTGACAAAGAATTTGAACTTCTACATTTAATAACTACTGACGTTCCAGAAGGTGATATTTTACTAGCGTCAAAAATTTCCCAAAGTTGACTTACTAAATTTGAATCAAAAATATTTGTCTCATAATATCCGCTTATACTGTACCCTTCATTAATGACTGTATCTAAGTTGTCTATTAGTGGAGTAATACTTAAATCATTTGTATTTAAAAATACTCTTATATCTAAAGTTTTTATTCCTATAGGAAGAGTGCTAAAATTAGTTATTACAGTAGTAAGATCTGTAGCATTAACTCTAAGAGTAGAATCTACTGGAGTAATCCATGTAACTCCATTCCAAGTTAGCCAAGAAATTCTTCCATCAACAGAAAATAACACTTTAATATCTGTATTTACTGGTATAGTTGAACTAAATGTAGCAGTTTGCCAATTCAGGAGTGCTAAATCAATAATTTGTGCAGCATCTTTTGTATCAATATATAAGTTATCTTGAGTTGAATATGTAATAAGTTCTTTGGTATAAATATTGTCTAATTCTGGTGTGACAATACTTGTATCTGAGTGTAATAATGCTCGAAATTTTAAAATACCAGAAGATCCTAGGCTTCCTATATTTGTATTTATTTCGCTGGCTGTATTAGCTTGCGTATATGTATTATCCGTAATAGTCCACGATGATCCAGACCAATATTTCCAAGTAGATCCATTGTCAGAAGAAATATGATATTTAATATCTGAACCGCTGGGTTTTGAAGAAGTTTCTATGAATTGTACTAGACTAGAAACAAAGGTAAAACCTGTATTATTGACAATGGTTGGATTTCCAGTATCGTATCCACCACCTTCAGTTCCTGCACCTGAATTATATCGTGATGTAACCTCTACTTGGGACAACACTTTATCATAAATTACAACTTCATCTAGTATACCCAGCCATCTTTCTCCACCATTCTCTCGGCTTCCAACATAACAAGATGCACTATTTAAAATTGTGGAAGTTATACTATTATTATCAACAATATTTGTTTTTAAAGAACCGTCTAAATAGATTTTAACTCCACTAGCTAAACTTGTACCGTCATAAGTAGCAATACAATGATGCCAATTACCATCTGAAAGTACATCATTTGTATGTATCTGTAATACATCTGATGTTCCATATAAATTAAAATAAGGTTTGCCAGCTGAAAGAAAAAATCTCCAACCAGTATAGGGGGCAGACCATAACATTTTACTTACTATACATTGGGCAGTTGTTTTAGTAGTTTTAATCCACGCTTCTAAACTAAACACATTCGTTCTTTCAAATCCAGCTATCGCGCCACAGTTTACCGTTTGATTCGTTCCATTTAATTGTAAACCATTATTTAACTTAGCTGCTACCCAAGAAGGATTATTAACTGTAGTTCCATTTCTTCCATTACCGGATGAATCAGTGGCAGTTGTTCCAGAAGATTCATTTAAATGGTATTGTGTATAAACTCCTACCATACCAACTAATTTAGCTATCCCGCCATTAACTATAATTTTATTCGAATCATAAGTATAATCTGCACCATTAGAAAATGCATAATTAACTTCATTACCAGACAATGCTTTTAGCTTAGCAGACCCGCTAATAATTTCAAGTTTATTTACATCTGATAAAGTATATTCTGCAGCACTATCCCAACTAATAGATCTAATGCCGATATTCTGCTTAGGTCTTAAAACTGCAGATGAACCAACTCCAAAAATTTCTAAATTAGAATCTAATAATCCTTTATTCCAATCTATTTCTGTATCCCAAATTAAACGACTTGAATTAGCAAACTGAACTCTTAAACTTTTATCTGGAGTAAAAGAAAAAGCATCTCCTTTTTTAATATTAACCAAAAGACAGTGATCAGAATCAACTGTAACTCTTCGTGTTGCTCCAGTAATAGGATCAGCACCTAATACACTTCTTGCATTGGTAATAGGTGATATAGTTTCGTCATCACCATCAGCAGGAGCAAATTCAGGAAATTTAATACCCATTATTCTATCCTAAGCTAATCTTGTGGGGTTTTTAGGATTCCAATTTCTAGAATCCAAGGTTAACCCCGAACCTCTAATAAACGAATGAATAAACTTTAATACGCAGCTGTAGCAGTATAAATTTCAATCGCACGAAGAACATCAAGAACCTTCGTAACATGACTGAATTTATAACCAACTGTTGAACGTTGATCCAACGGATCAGCAGATCCAGCAGAACCAAGCTGTTTGATAATCGTCTTTAGATTATTTCCAGCAAGTTCCACAAGACCATAGGCTTCTTGAGCAAACATATAAGCCTGATGAACATCAGCAGCAGGAGAACCACCACCAGCAGCAACGTGAATATAAACGTTTGGAGATTCAACAAGACGAGAACCATACATACTACCAATCTCACCCTTATAAAGAGGGCCAGGGGTAGTATACTTGTTCATATCAAGCCAAGCTCCAGTTGCATTTTCACCCTGTAAATCAAAAGACTGAGCAGGAGAAATAACGCAAGGATAAGAACTTCCAATTCTTTTTGCAGCAACATTGCGAAGAGTGTAAACTGCACGCCGAATTTCTGAAGATGTCATAACGGCAATAACTGCAGCTTCATTAGCAACTTTATTAGCAAATTGCTTCGTAACATTACCATCAAGAGAATTGCGGATAATTGTATCAATGCTTAGAGCAGCACGATACTGAAGAACATCTAACGCACCTTCAATAACAGGATCAATTGATTCCCCGATCAAATAATCAGATAGAGTAACATAGTCTCCATACTGAAGAGGAATACAAGGGATTTGGGTTGACTGAAGTGTCAAACCATCAGGACTCTCACCTTCGTTAAGAGGTGTCGTATTCGCAGCGAAGTTAGTATAACGAGTAAACGTAATTGTTCTACCAGATCCTTTTGGAAGAGTTTTCTTCTGACCAAATTGGTCAAAATGTAGCTCTTTCTCAAGGCGGGTTAACAACCGTTTGTCATAATAAATAGCTGCACTAGCGTTTGGAAAACCACTAGTAGTTGTAATATTTGTATTAAGTACACCAGCCATAGGAATATCTCCTTACTTAATCCCTCTCGGCCACACCAATTTGAGAAGCGACGATCTTACGAAGTTCGTCAATATCTGTAATTTTGTTGAGGTCAGGAGTGGATGTTGAAACAGATTTCCCACCGCCAGCGGTGCCCGTTCGGGCCTCTCTCGCTAGTTTACTTTCAGCAGATTTTTCGCCGAGTTTTCTTGCTTCTTCTACGGCTCCTTCTGCACTTCGATCTTTAGCTAGTTTGTACAAGGTATCAATGCAATCTGCAATAGGCATATTCCAATTAACAGGACAGTTAGAATCATCACTTAAATCTTTCATTATAGGTTCAAGTTTAGTGAAGTCGGGATAGTTAATAGCATCTGACCGTCGTCTCATTAAATTGACTTCAGTTTCTAGTGCCATATTCTTCTCATTTGTTTCACTAATCTTTTTTTCATAGTCAGACTTAATTGGTTCTAACCACTTTTGAAAATGCGGTTGCAATGCTTTTGGGCCTTGTGTCTGTAAATCACGAATAAACTGTGCAGGATCAATTGGAGTTTCGGTGGCTTTCTTGAGTGTATCATAAACTTCGTCAAGTCGTCTTTGAACAGAAGCTGATTCCTGAGTTCGTTTAGTAAACTCCTTACGAAGTTCTCCATACGATTTATTCACGGTATCAAACTGTGACCTTAACTCGTCATAACTTTGCTGCACATTAAACTCTTTAGGAGCAGGTTGAGTATTGTCGGTGGGTTTTGTCTCTCCTACTTCTTTAGAGGTGTCAGTAGTATCAACGGTCTTCTCAGCATTATCCTCAAGGGGTGCTGATTGATTATCGTTGTTATTTTCCATTTTACTTCTCCTTATACGCTTTGTTCGCTATCCGCGAGAGCGTTTAAATCTGGAGTGGCATTATTTGCCAAAATCTTTTTAGCTTGATCTCCAAGAACTACAAATTTAGTTAAAAGACTAAGAGCTTTTTGCACTCCTCTAGCTTCTAACCTAGCTTCTCTAGCTTGTTCTTCAGTTCCGGTAAGCCAAGTATTTTTACTATCAGCAATAATTTTTTGTATTTCATCTCTATAAAGTTTGTATCCTGGATGTAAGCAAAATGATCTAATTATATCACCTTCAGCAGATGCATGAGATAAAGTTTCTTCAGACATTTGGAGTCTCCTTTGGTGCAGCCATTGGTGTTTCTGCTCCATTAGTTCCTACTTGTCCACTAACTGCATTAGAAAGATTACCATCAACTACATTTCCTTGTACTGGTTGAGCTGAAACTCCCGTAAGACTAATTTCATCTTTGTTAAATCCCATAAGTTTCCAAACTTTTTTAGCAAGAGATAGGATACTATCTGGAGATAATACTTTTCCAAATATTCCCATAAAAGAAATAATTCTATTAATTTTACTTTCTTTATCAACGATATCACTAACAGCAACAATTTTAATTTCAAATTCTGCACGAATCATTTCAGGAGTTATTTCACGGTCAAATATATGACCATACAATCCTGTCTTTTCAAATACTTCATCTTCATCTAAAAATTGAAGATCAAGTTGATAAAACATTCTTAAAACTCTTTTCAAAGCCATCTCTTCAATTAACTTAATAGCAGTTCCAAATTTTTCAAGAGCTTGACCAATTATCATTTGTGCTCCACGAGCGGTACGTCCTAATCTACCTGTCTGTGGAGTTCCCATTGCTGAATCAGGAATAAGAGCATCTTTGATTTCAGTTTGAATCATAGCAGCTTCAGTAAATGCTTGATCAGTTACATTATTTTGTTCTAATGGTTCAACATCAGTTAACTGGTCTACCCAAAGTATTCCACCTGGAGAACTAACAAGCATATCAGGATCAAGATCAGCTAAAGCATTAGCTTTCCACATTCTATTTAATGCCTGATTAATATTATCAAGTCTTTGTCTACGAATTGTCCAAAGTTCATGAACATTATTTATAACTGGTTCAATAAGTCCAATACCAAACCACTCCATAGGAATGGGAAACATAACAGCACGAACAAGAGGACGCTTCTGGTGATCAAAAGGATTTCCTATTGCTTTTACTAATACTTTACGATTAGCAACAACAATATAACATTCTTCTCTTATTCCATCTCCATCAAGATCCCAGTATCCCCAATACTCCAATAATTCCACTTGATGGGCATCAACAGCATTTCCACTAGAAGTTCCACGAATAGCATATCTCACATGCCTTGAAGAAGTAAATGAAGCCTTATCTGGTTTAATGTCTTCAGAATCTACATTTGCATAAACTGGATATTTTCCAGCTCCAAGTTCTTTTAATTGATCTATATTAATCCAAGATCTTATAATTACTCCCTCAGAATCTCTTTCACTTCTTGCCTCAGGATCAGGGAATACATCAAGAATATCAATTACATCTACTTCAGGTCTACGCTCTACAACTTTATATTCTTTCTTCTCTTTTCCATAAACTGCATCTTTTAATTTAAATCCCATAATAGAAACAGGTTCTCTAATAAGTTCTCTTGCCACAACCCATTTTCTAACTACTTTCCAATATACTTTTAAATAAGAAGTTCCATACATTAAAAGTTGTTTAGTAAAGTCCATAAACTTCTCAAAGAAATCAGCTTGAGCAAGTTGATATGCAAGAAGAAGTTCTACAAGATTTGTTCTTTCTAATTCCGCTGGATCAGTAGGAACACACTCAAAAAAATCTTCGTTAGAAGAAAATATAACATTTATAATCTTTGGAAGAGCAGTTTCTATAATTTGAAAGATGATGGGTACAGTAACAGATGAACGAGTTGGAGTTTTAAGTTTGTCAGTTGAACTAAAATAAAGACGATAACACTCATCCCAAACTTTTTCGTATGGTCTTCTCCAAGCACTCCATTGATCAAACTTCTTTGAAATTTTATCTACAATTGTTTGCTCTTTTAGTTTTCTTTTATCTGGATCTTTCTCTTCAATTGCAATTGGATCTTGAAAATCTTTTCCAGGAGAAGCAATAAATTGATCTTGTTTATCTCCAATCTTTTTTATGTCTTCAGTATCTATTTCTTCTTTTGGCATATTATCTTGAGTTGCCATTTTAGTACCCCGTTATTGAATCGGAAACTTTCATCCAATTACTGTGATATTGTTTAATATGTGTATTAGACCTTTGTGGTTTATTTAAATATAAACCTTGTAGCGGTCTACTGAATCCATACCGTAAAGCATCAACAGCATGATCATGCTTCTTAACAGGAGAATCATTATCCTGTGTGTCTTCGTTTGGTGCCTTGTAATGATAACTTAAAAGCTCTTCAACCAAATTAGGACACTTATCTCTAAAAATTTTTAAACGTCCATCCCCAAACAATGACCGTATTCTTTGTATCCCAACCTCTACTGCTTTATTAGCTTCAAGTATTTCTTTATTACCATATTGTAATCTTAATTCAGAAATATTTTGAGCAGCTTGAGTATCTGCTAAAACATACTTTAAACTCTCATTATGCAGCCATTCACTTAAAGTCTTTAAAAGAGCTTCCGAACGATAGAACTCTTTATACACATAAAACGTATTGCTTGCAGGATCACGAGCAATACATAAGACAGCAGCAGGAACAGAGTGTCCAAAATCCATCCCCCCAAAACGAAGCCAATCTTTAGGGATTTCAAAAGGCTCCACACAATGGAACTCTTCATCAAACTCAGGATATACCAATCCTTCCAACCGTGTGAACTTCCCTTCATATCTTCTTTCAAAGATTGCTTTGGGTAAAGTTCGCTTTGCTCGCTCATACTCGTCTTTTGGAAACGCTGGATTGTCTGTTGACTTCCAGATGACTACTTCGTAGTCTTTATCGTCTTTAGCTTTCTGATACACATCTCTGAAGAACCATCCCGTGTTATACGGAGTTGTGGTTAGGATCATTCTAGCTTTATGTACAGATCCTCTACCCTGTGCATTAATCCATGCAGCAGACTTCATCTTTCCAACTTCATCCAACCATCCAGCTCTAATATCCATTCCTTCAATACTGTCAGGTTCATCCATTGACCGTACATAAATACGACAAGGTTCATCACTCCCTGGTCTAAACCAATTTAACTTAAAATAACCCTTATTCTCCATCCAAGTTCCCCAGTCCTTTGGAAAGAACTCTTTAAACTTGGGTAGTGTACTTTGTTCTAAAATCTTATAAGTTGGAGCTGCAATTAAAAAATCTCCTAATTCGTTCTGTTCTCGTAACTTATCAATTTCGCTAAGTAACCAGATTCCACCTATTGTGGTCTTACCTCCACGAATTCCTGCTATCGCAGTTATAAATCTAGCACTGCTTGCCAATATCTTACTTTGAGCAGGATGTAGTACCAGTTGTGCCATATTAGATTTTATCCTCTATTTGTGCTATTAGATAACACAAAATGCACTTAAAGTATCACTTACTCGCTTTCTTGTGCTTAACTTGTTTATTTGACTTTCCAGCTTTAGACAGGGCTATTGCAATGGCTTGTCTGTGTGGATACCCTGAATTACTTAATTCTGAAATATTAGCTGAAACAGCCTTATCTGAAGATCCTGTCTTTAATGGCATTGTTTTCTCCTTAAAGGGGTGACGGGGAGAATTGAACCCCATATTCCGGTTCACAGCCGGACGCCTTAACCTTTAGGCTACCGTCACAATGTACCGGCAATCCTGGTACTTTCTGAATACTTATTAAATCCTGGGAAATTGTGTTGAACTTTCTATTCCTTCCCAGCAAAGGAAGTCTATACATGAAACTTTCGTTTCAGTACCATAACCTTAGTTATGGGGAATAAATGGTTGCGCCGGTTGGAGTTGAACCAACGACCTCCAGGTTATGAGCCTGGCGAGCTACCACTGCTCTACAGCGCTAATATTTTATAGTTTGATATCCCTATACCTTATGAATTGAATCTTACGAGTTAATTACAGTTTATGTAACAATTTAGAGGGCTTAGTTTGCTTGGATCTATGGTCTGTCTACTAGTCCATTCTATACAAACCACATACTTCAGTCCCATCCCTACCCACTTAAACTAATTCAGCTTCAATGCTTGTAGTTGCAATAGATGGCAACTGGGAACTGTCAACTTGCGTTGTTACAACGTTATTGACAATGGTAAATCTGGACAGATTGTCCTTTGGCTTGTCCACATCTGGCAGACACTTAGCCAGGGTGCGAATGATTGATAGCTTCTCTCTTAATGTTACATTGAGTTTGGTATTATCCAAAGGCAAATCAATCAATTTATTCAATTCAACCATTAATCTATTACGATTGAAACCATTAGCTTCTGCTATTTCTGCTATCTTACCTTTCAAATAATGATTCAATTGATACGGCTGTTGAGCATTAATACCAGTATAACCAGCTAATCTATAAGCTTCTGGTATAGATAATCCTTTATTCATTAACTCAATAAACTTCCATTGTCTCTTATTGAGTTTCTTATCTATTGTATTTATTAATTGTTTATCATTATCAATCATTTTAGTATACTTATATCTAATTTACTAACTATTATTAACTATTTATACCTATTTTATTGGTTATTTGTATATTAGCTATACTATTGATAGTTAATCTACTAACTACTAACTACTAACTACTAATACCTAGTTACTTGTATCCAACTATAAGTATATTAATAACTGTATATACTACTAACTACTAACTATTAACTATTAACTACTAACTATATATTTATACTATTAATTACATAATAACGATATAGTGTATATACACACTATGTATATACGCATATAGCTACATAAAATTGGAGTATATCTTGTGTATGCGTGTATTCTACATAAGAGAATCAGTTATAAAATATACTCTCACTATATGCGGTCAATATGGCAATAAAGCAATATAAAATCTACAACTTAATTGAAATTTAACTTAGATGTTACATATGTAACAATATAGTAAATATGCAAATTATTGATAATCAATAAACAGACAGTTATTTATGCAAAATTCATGCAGTTGTTACATATAAGACAAATTAGGACAATAAGTTGATTCTACCAAACAAAGCAAATTACAGGCATATATTATTCACAAGGATTTCACATGAATGACATTAAGGTGTCATCACTTCCTGTTATGCTAGGGTATGAATAAAATCAAGTATAACAAGAATGGATTGCACATAGCAGAATTAATGACATTAGCTTTTATGTATCCAATCATTCACTCACTAGTTTGTTGGTTGATTGGCCATAATATGCACAAGCTAGCCATTTTTATTACACAAAAAATAATTTAAAATAACCATTGACAGAATTAGGTATGTCTGCTACACTTAGAATGAAGCAAAGGAGGAAGGTATGAAATTTATAAGAGAAATACCAGAAAAGATGATAACTCAATCAACTGTTGATAACTTAACAAACTACGGATTTATATTAGTGTATACTCAAGATTCAATAGAGGTATGGGTGGAAGACAATGAATTCTGAAATCTTATTATCAGAGATTGACACATCAGAACAACAAGCCATGACACTTGGAGACTTGAAGACGGCCATAAGACTTAATTGGTTGTACAATGCAATAAAATTTGATGGAATGGAGTATGATGAAGCTTGCTATAGATGGCAGGAAATAACTATCGGAGGTAAATAGAATGAAACTTAATTCAATAGGAATAAATATGACAGAAGTGGAAATGGAACTATGTATAGTATTATTTAGTTATAAAACACCAGTAGCATTTTATGACAAGGATGCAGATATGTATTACAAAACAGACAAATATTGGAGTAGAACAACAAGTAGACATATAAGGCAATGGTTAAGAGATAATGATTCAAATTGTATGAATATTATTACTCAAAAAGAATTAGACAATCTTTTATAAAGGAGATAAATAAATATGCAAAAGATAACGGAACAGGAAAAAGAATATATTAGAGTAACGATACAAAATGCCATGAGGGAGTGCGCCGAAAAGATTCTAAAAGAACACGGCGAGAAATGCGAGACATATAAAACTGCTGAAGCATATCTAAAGGAGCGCAATGACATTGAGCAACATTCTACAATGGATGAACAGGGGGAATTCGACCTTAAGACGGAAGACAAGTTAGAAGTTTTAAGAAATGAATTCCTTAAAAGTTTGTGAGAAGACTATTCTATTATGCTTCAACATGAATACGAATATTTAACTAGTCGGGAATCTATAGAAGAAATAATCCGCTCGAATGATTATGATTTTACAAGCGACGGAAACCTAGACTAAGGAGGCGCGAGACTATGGAAAATATAACAGAAAAAGAAGAGGAAAGGCGCGGCTTGTTATTGGTAGACGTTCTAAACTTAAAACCATGTAAAGGCGAGACGCGAACCATTGACGGGAAAGAGCGGGTCTTATATTGCACAACATGGGGAACTAAAACCGCGCTAGGATTATATAGGACGGTTGAAAGAATTATAAAGGACGGTGAATAATATGAAGTCATAAATGGCATGGACTAAAAAGGAAAATTTTAGGAGGCCTTTAAAATGGACTTTCTTACGCGCTTTAATAGTGCCGTGAAAAAGATTGATGCAACAAACGACACCGTTAAACCTAAACCACAATATGTGCCTATTGTATCAGTGGCGCATCTCTCACGGTTTAGACTTGTCACTATTTATAATGGTAGGCGTAAGATTATCGCGCATGGTCTTACACGCTATGAGGCGAGCATATTACAAAAACACGCAGAAATAAAATTAAGGAAGACACGAGAACCGGATGGAACTGGAAAAACTCTTTTTGAGGTAACAGAAATTTTAGTAGAAGAAATAATTTAAAAGGAGGTAAATTAAAATCAAATGCGACTTGTTAATAATTATCATGTTCTTAGTAGCAATTATGTTAATAATTCTCCTATGAAGAGGTGCCGTATGATATTTTTAAAAGAAATGTATCTTACTCCTCATCAAGCAAGAGAAATAGAGTACTTAGGGTTCATTGTAAAACTTGTTTGTTTTGGTTATATGCTGGACTTGTATAAAATATATATAAAGGAGTAATTCTCCAATGAAGAATAAAAGGCTAGACCTCAAAGGAACTATTGAGGAAGTAAATATTTTGTACCACGGAAATTCTAGTTGTTATGGTTTAACAGATACAAAAGGAAACAAATTCAAAATACTAATTTCAAAAGAATCTATAGACAAAAGTGAACTATTCATAGAAGTATTACTTCATGAGTTATTACATCTCTGGCTATATATTGTTGAGGCAGGATATAATATACATTTATCTGGTAGACAGCATCATAAAGTTATTGATAAAGTTACCCCGTATGCAACTAAGGAATTAATAAAAATACAAAAAGGAAAATAGTGTATGAACAACCAAAATGGTATTAAACTAAAATGTAATTTTTGTCAGTTTACATATTTTACAGATGAACTATATTTAATTACAAAAGGACGTAGAGATTTTCTAGTATGTGAATATCATAATTACAAACGCAGGAGAAAAGAAAATGAGAAATCAAACAGTAAAAGAAATCAAAGAAGAGTATAAGTATACTCATGCAGATTTACTGAAATATTATGTTTATAATAAACTTATAGATGATTTTTCAAAACAAGATATTATTAAGCAATTAGAAAATATGAAGACATTATTTTTATTCTGGGAAAGCATTGAAAAAACAAATATCTACACAAAGAATAAAGTAATGAATTGGCATAGAGAACACCATCTTTATGATGGATATGAAGGAGATTAATATGTCAAAAGAGTTAGAAAAAGACCTACAAAAGAAGTTTGGAGAGTTATATAAACCTTTAAGAGATGAGCGAATAAGTAATACTAATTACTGGAAATATAACGAATATAATGAGTATTCAGAATCTCCACAAGCGAATCCTGACATTTTGCCGTCTGATAGTCATATCTTTAAAACTAACTCAATGGCGGTCAAGCTAGGTGCCTTAATCAACGTTTTAAAGCTATCAAGCAAAGATAGAATCATCATAAATTTGTACTTGTCAGGATTAAAGCAAAATCAGATAGCCTATGAACTAAAAGCAAAGCATCAGTACATCAATGCAAGAATTAAATCTATATGTGACAAATTGAAGAAATTATTGTGATTCCTAAAAAATGTATTGCTTTTTGATCATTCTGACCGCTAAAGGTAGGAAGTATGTTGAAATCATTCAAAATCAGTAGTTTACTTTAGATTTAGGAGTTAATATGTTAGAAATAGATGATTTCTTCAAACAAATGAAAAATGAAGGCTATACCCATGGTAAGTGGATTAGATTTAGATCCTGTTACATGGTCTAATTTAAAACCAGCAAGAAAAACAATAGCTTATGGTGTGAGTATTAGAAAAGATGGCAAATGGGGTTACGAAAAAGGGAAACACTTAGCTTACTGTCAAAAAGGAGAGTAAGTTTTTAGAATTTTTAGTGCAAAAGGATATAACATGATACCATTTCTTGATTTCCTGTCACCAATTATCGAAAAAGCACTTAATTTTATACCAGATCCAAAGATGAAAATGGAGGCACAACAAAAGCTAGCGGAAGAGTTAAATAGACATAGTGAAGAAATACTTAAAGCCTTAACATTAGTTGATACGGCACAAATTCAAGTTAACCAAGAAGAAGCTAAATCCTCTAACCTGTTTATATCAGGTGGTCGGCCAGCAATTACCTGGATTTGTGCAAGTGCATTTGGATGGACTTATGTCATTCAACCATTTTTATCATTTATTCTTGCATCAATAGGACATCCTGTGAAGGACTTACCTGTATTAAATTTAAGTGAGATGATGCCTGTCCTTTTGGGGATTCTCGGACTAGCAGGAATGAGGACTTGGGAAAAATCGCAAAATGTTCAAGATAGGCATTAGTATGCCAATTATGTTTGTTCACATAAATAGGAAGATTAAAATGTTTTTGAAAGGAGTAATATTTTGGGTTGGACTATTTACATACTTAATTATCAGATATTTATATCCAAAAGGAAAATAAAATGACTGACGATCCTCGAACATATGATAACCTAAAAGGAGATGAAACTCCTAATGGTGTTTGCGGAATTTGTGGAATGGTTAAAATGACTATAAATAACCAAAAGAAATGTCCAAACTGTTCTACAAAAACAAAAGGGGAATGTAATATAGTTAATAATGCAGATGATCCTGGTCACGACGGATTTAAAGAACTATTGTCTACACCAATTAAAGAACCTCGATATAATGATTTAAAGAAATTGGATGGAAATATTGTTGAATTTAAAAGAGTTTCTCCTCCTGTTGAAATTGCAGAAAGTAACTATCAAGCACATTTAGATTGTCTTTATAAATTTTTAGGAACTATTTCAGTGGATTCCATACCTCGATTCAAAGCACTTCTTAAATTAAAGAAAAAAGTTTTAAACCTACAGTCAGAAATAAAACTGTTTTTAGACTCGAAATAAAGGAGAAATAAAATGTCAAGAGAGATAAAAAATAAAAAGGGAAACTATCCTCCAGCTGTTAAATTTAATAATGCAGGAGATAATTTTGTAGGAGTTTTATCAGGTAGTAAAGCAGGTACTTTTGGAAATGTTTTTTCTTTCAAAGCTATTGAGGGGACTGCTTTTATAGGAACTCCAGATGGTACAAAGAATGAAAAAGGACACAATAACTATAAATCAGTTGATGTTAAAGCCAATGATGTGGTTGAAATTGGAACTTCTAAAAATGGTCAGTTAGAACAAAAGCTAATGCAAGCAATTGTAGGAGAAAAAATAGAAGTTACTTTCATTGGATGGCAGTCTAACCCTAAAAGTGGAAGATCATTTAAGAACTTTAAAGTTGTTGTTCTGGATTAGTGGACTAATTATGTGCCGTGTTTATGATGAAAAAACATTTTAACTAAATTAAAACAAAAAATTAGAAAAAACTTACTTAATTGGTTAGACGGAATTTCTAAAGAAGAATACCTTAATCACCATTGTGATGAATGTAGATGTCTTGGAAGAATGATATCAACGATATGGGATAGAAAACTATTAAAAAGGTTAAAAGAGGAATTAAGATATACTAAACTTTTAAAGAGGTAAACTATGATAATTAATCAAGGAAGTTCAGAAGAATCCAAAGAACCAATGAAAGAAGTTATTAAAGATGTTTCATCTGGGACAGTTGTAAAAAACACCTCAGATGAACGTACTCGACTAATTCAACGTCAAGGATCTATTCAGCACGCTGTTATATCTCAATCTGTATTTTCTAATTCTACTAATTATGACGAATGGTGGAATCTTGTACAGAAAACAGCTGATAAAATGGTAGAATACATAAATAGAGAATAATGTGATTGAATCCATAAGCAATGGTCATAAATTAACTTTTGAGGAATCAAGACATTTTTATAATCTAGATGGTAAAAAGATTGATTCTGTTACAGGAGTTGTTAAAGGGGGATATCCTACTTCATTCAGATTAATTAACTGGATGATTAAAGAAGGAGTAAAGGCTTGTATCGAATTCCTTAAGCAATTTCCTGAACAAGTTAGTAGATTGCCTGAATATGTTATTGAAGAAGTACTAAAGTCATCTTGTGGAGCAAGTAGAAGATTAGCAAAAGAAGCTGCTAATATTGGATCACTTGTTCACCTTTATGCAGAATATTATGAAAGTGCAATGCCATTAGATGAAGAAATACATAACTCAATAGTTTCAAATAAAGATAGACAAAAAATATTCTCTTGTATTAAAAAGTTTAGACGATGGAAGAGGAAAAACAACGATGAAATTATTAAACATGAAGCAATATGTGCTAGTACTAGGTATGGGATTGCTGGTAAGTTTGATAGGTTGGCTAAACGTCGTAACTCTGTTGTTTTGTCTGATTGGAAAACATCGTCTGGTATATTTACTGAACAGTTTATTCAGCTTGCTCTGTACACTATCCTTATTGAAGAATGGTTCAATATCAAGGTTGACGCTATTGAAATTGTTAGGTTTGGTAAAGAGGATGGGGAGTTTGAAACTAAGTTAATATCTGATCCTCAACAACTTGAAGAATTAAAACAACAGTCTATTAGGAATATAGAAACAACAAAATTTATAAAGAAATGGGAGTGATATGCTACAAGAGGCGAAGTATCTACTATCGCAAGGCATATCAGTAATTCCAATTTTGGGAAGAGAAAGTTCATCAGAAGGTAGGTATAAGTCACCAGTAATAAACTGGTCTGAATTTCAAACTAGACTACCCTCGATGGTAGAAATTAATAAGTGGTTTAAGTCTACTCAATATAATATGGCAATTGTATGTGGATCAGTCAGTAAGTTAATTTGTTTTGATGTAGATGCCAGGCATGATGGATTTAAAAGTATAGCTCAATACAAATTCCCGAGTACATGGCAAGATCAAAGTCCAAATGGGATGCATTATTATTTTAGATGGCATCAAAGTTTTAATGATCTTGACACAAAAATTATAAGTATCTTACCAGGATGTGACTTACAAGGAAATGGATCATATGTTATAACACCACCGTCTATAGGGTTTAATGGTAAAGAATATAAATGGATACGATCACCAGAAAAAACACCTTTAGCCTTTCCTCCTTCTTGGTTATTAGATTTAATTACCCGAAAAGAAAAAGAGATTAAAGTAGGAAATCAGCAAGGCTGGATTGAGGAGGTACTTTCAAATGTCAAAGAAGGAAACAGAGATAACACATTTTTTAAACTTGCAGGTAGATTCTGGCATGATGGTTTATTACCTGGAGAAATTGTTGAGTTACTTAAACCTCACGCTGAGCGAGTTAAATATCCTATCAGCGAATTGCTTACGAAAATCAGTCAAATTCAAAAGTATTCGAGGTCTGAGGGACTCAGTATTGAATCAGATAATAATGCTCAGCAAGTTCAAGAATTCATGGAGAACGGAGAAGCTGACATTCAATGGCTGGTTAACGGTATTATACCGGAACAATCCACAATTATTCTTGGAGGACTTCAGGGAATTGGTAAAACATGGTTGATGCTAGATTTAGCAATTGAAATGTCAAGAGGAGGAGGTAGCTGGTTAAAAAAGTATGCAGTAAATCCAGCAAAAGTGTTATATGTTGATGAAGAATCTAGTAATGTCCTTCTTCGTTCAAGACTTCGTAAACTCTTATTTGGTAAAGGTCTACGTGTGTCTGATCTTAACCTTAATATTGCTATTGGTCATAATTATAACTTCTCTTCTGAGATTTCTATCAATAAATTCAGGAGTTTACTTCAAAAACATAATCCGAAAGTTGTATTTATTGATTCATTAGTTCGAATTCATAGAGGTTCTGAAAATAGTTCTACTGAATTATCCCAAGTGTTTGGAGAGTTTAAAAAATTAATGAGAGAATTCGATTGTACTTTTATATTTGCAGATCATGAAGGAAAACAAGTTTACTGGTCTGAAATAGAAAATAAAGAACCAAATTCAAACGATCTTAGAGGAAGTAATGAAAAAGCAGCTTTTGCAGATAGTGTGCTATCTTTAAGAAGAAAAAAAGGTGAGTTATTTCTGTATCATACTAAATCAAGATTTGGAGAAGCAGTTTTACCAATTATGATAAAAATATATGATCCTGAAAATGGAAAGACTGAAGTAAGTGGGTATTAAAACGAATATATATTTTATGTACCCACTAATTCCTTTTATTTTAGGAATTTTAATAGGTTTACTGCTATGTTTAATTCTTGATAGAAAATCAACAGAATATTTTATGAGGAGAAAATGGTTAAAATCTATACAGCACAAGCGATGACAGGTAGATCACAAGAAGAAATTGTAATCTATGCCAGACACTCTAAAAAAATATTTGAAGGAGCAGGTATTCATGTATTAGATCCTGTCTTAACTGAACGTATTAAATCAAAGAAACAACTTCTCACAGATAAACCAATTTCATTGTTAAAAGATTATTGGAAACGAGATAAAGAAATGATTAGAGAAGCTCATGTAATTGTTGATCTTAGTCCAGAGTTAAAAAGTGAAGGTGTAGCACATGAAATAGGATATGGTCGTTATTTTCTTTGGATACCAATTGTTAGAGTATATAAACCAGAATCAAAACCAGCTAGTCTGATTGCAGTTTTTGAAGACGACCTTATTGTACACTCATTAGAAGAAGCGGCCATTCAAATACAAAAATACTGGGGAAGTTGGTCTAAAAGATTCATGTGGAGGATTAATCTATATAACAGATGCTTTCTTAAAGCTTGTTATTATAAATTTTTAAGATGGTTATGATTAATATACAAATAAAAACAATTCCTCACAATAAGCAACATTATAATACAGCAGGTGATTATTTTACTAAAAATGAAATATAGTGTTTTCGTATAAGAGAATGTAGACTTCCTGTTTATGAAATTCCTTTAGCAATTCACGAACTAGTAGAATCTTTTCTTTGTAAATATATTTGAAGATCTTAAATCTATGCCTAAATTTATTAAGGAGATAGAAAATGCCATTCATCACTCACAACGAAAGAGTTGATTTAGATTTAAATAATATACCTCCTTCAACTGTTGGTCAAATGTGCTATGTAGAGTACAAAAAGTTAGTTTCTTATTGGTATATAGATCCTAGATGGACAACTATCCACAATTTGGCTAAAAGTACATTTGATATTACAGACGCACAAGCTGCGAGACTTTTAGCCTATTTAGTATTTTTCAGTATGAAAGCAATGCCATATGAAATTGAGAAGGAAAAGACCAATGGAACAATCTAAAATAACCATATTTCCTATAAAATTCCTAGGTAGTATTCTTGCTTTAACTATGTCATATCAAATGTGGGGTTGGAAAGGATGTTTATTTGTACTAGGATTACTTTTAAGAGGATAGTATGAAAATAAAAACTTTATTTAAAAAAAAAAATAATTAAGAATCTAAACAGATGCAACAAAGAAGAAGCTTTTAAACGTGTCTATATTGTTGGTTTTATTGATGGAGTAAAAGATGGCAAAGAGTATTTCCTTGACCATCTATTTATTCGTGATATAATAACTAATAAATAATATAAAATTCTTAGAAAGGAGTTATAAAATGGCTGCTATAGTTGGAATATCAGGTAAACGTGGAGTAGGAAAGTCTCTTCTTTGTAATCCATATTTAAAAGCCAGAGATTTTCAAATCTATGCTTTTGCTGATCCATTAAAAGAAGATGTTCGTAGATTCTATGGATTAACCAGAGATCATACAGATGGTAAATTAAAAGAAGAACCTTGTCACAAACTTGGTGGACGTACTCCAAGAGAAGCTATGATAGCAGAAGGGTTGCTTCGTAGACAGTTTTCAGAGAATGGAATGTATTGGGTATATAAACTATTTGAAGATAAGATTAAGAAAGTTCCTGAAAATACATTAATAGCTATTTCAGATGTTAGATTTAAAAATGAAGCAAATTATATTCATAAACAAGGAGGATATTTAGTTCGTCTTGATAGAAAACTCGAATTAAATGTACATAAAGGATTAATAAATGATCCTTCTGAGAATGATCTTGATGACTATAACTTTGATCTTCGTTTAACTGAAGCAGAAAACATTACTCCACAAAACTTAGAAAGATTCGCTGATAGGATATTAGAGTGTATAGCAAAATCAAGAAAAGTTTAATAGTTTTATCAGCAGCAACTAGTTCTTACTTATTATTATGTATTTTAATTATTACAAAGAATGGTATTGGCTTAAAAAGATATGTTATAAAAACACTATCACAGATATGGAGGGCTAAATAATGTTTCATACAATGTATAAATGTATTGAATGTAAAAGAATTTCGGATATTGGAGATTTTATTTCCGATACTGAATTTCTTTGTATAGATTGTATACAAAAAGATGATGAGGAGATTATTAATGATTTTGACGAAGACTGTTGAATGGGGAGTTCAGCAATATGGTGCTACATTAATTATTAATGATCTTCAATCACCAATTGATCCTCACTTACCTCTTTTTATTGATGTTGAGACTGATGAAAAAGATAATTTTGTTGGCATAGGATTTACTTCTGATGGTAAATTAATTTACTATTT
>Ga0315273_10001211_pt1 | contig 29052 bp, 30 predicted proteins | sample YL17G02_0_MG_FD_205753 | JGI IMG/M metagenome (GOLD analysis project Ga0315273, IMG submission 205753) | Sediment microbial communities from Yellowstone Lake, YNP, Wyoming, USA - YL17G02_0 | ecosystem: Environmental > Aquatic > Freshwater > Lake > Sediment | place: USA: Wyoming | collected... | reverse complement strand
CTTTGTAAATAATCTTGACTCCGTGCCAACCAGTTTTTTTGCACGCTCCAAATTTGTTATCCATAGAGGCATACAGTTCTTCACCCTTTGGAATTTTTCTAGCTCCTTGAGATTCCTGAAACCAAATCTTAAATTGAGTTGCTATTTCAGTCTTTTTAATTCTATCCTTAGGTTCGTTTGTTTTAATTACACTTTCACTAACAAATGCTGCAATATGGTCTTGTCCATTTCTATATTTTTTTGACGCGTTATCAACAGTGACACAATCTTGTACTAGACCTTCCGTTTCAAAAGCACGTTTTACAAGCATACTAGCAAATACAGGAGCTAAAGATGGCAATTTATCTTTTAAATCTTTATCTTTAATAAATATGTAGGGTGTATCGTCAGTATGAGTTTCGCCAGCGTCTACAAATTTAGATAAGAAGTCGCATTTTCTAATACGTCTCCAGGTGCCATCATCATTACTCTCAATATCAAATAAATTATTTGTACAAACAACTAGATTAAACTGAGGTTCGAAAATTTCAGACTCAGAATACAATCCTCTTGCTTGAATTGGGTCGCCGCCTGTAAGCTCCTTCATTATACCCTCATTTAATTTAACACCTTTTGATGGTTCTTGCATTACTGCATATCTTTTACCCTTCAATTTAAGTACCTCATCTGATGTTCCTCCAATTAACCCTCTTTTTTCACAAACAAGAGTAATTGGAACTGTTCCCTTATATTCGCCTAATGTTACAGACATCATATCTGCAAGAATCGACTTGCCATTACTACCACTTCCGTGATAAACGTTAAATGTTTGATTTTTATTAGAACCAATTAAACAAGAAGCTAAATGGTCCCACATATATCTATTTAAATCAGCAATAGGAAACAACTTCTCCATAAAATCATTAATCGCATTTGAAGTACTTTTAAATTCTTTATCTTCTTCATCATAAGGAATATAATTAATTCTGGTTGTCATTGTAACGTAATCTTCTGGATATCCTTCCCTAAAGACCTTATTTTTAAAATCTATAATTCCATTATTAAAACACAATAAATATTTATTTGTATCCATATTTTTAATAAAATCGCCATCATAAAAGATTTCCGCAGCTTCACGCATAATATTATTTTTGTCATTCGTTTTTTTTAATTTAATTTTAACCTCGCCAATAATCTTAATTTTTTTCTTTAAATATTCGCTTCTATTGTCATCTTCTTGATACTCGAATAATTCGTTATTAACTTGGTCGCATTTGTTTGAAAATAATTCATACATATCTTTTGAAATTTTTTCTCTCAAGCTTAATCCTTCATCTAGAACCCATCTGTGATTTTTAAATACATACCAAGTATTTTTTTTATAACTTAAACAAACGTATTTATCTTTAAACATTTGTTTCAAAACCTCAGCCAAATCATATTCAGTAGAAGTTTCTAATGCTTTTTCAATATAATAGTCGGTTGTTTGTTTGTTTATTTTTTCATATTCGTCAAAATTTTCTTTTTTAATCCAATACATAATTGAACGTCTTGTTATGCACATATTGGACTGATTGGTTCTATGAAATTTTTTCCATTCCGCATATTTATTTGGTATATCATTATAATCAAAATCAGAAGCCTTGCTTCTCAGCTTAATCCAAGACAAGAATAATCTATCATCAGTATGCTTTAATGCAAATGCAACTTGTCTACTTAATAAATGAGAACCAGGTTCATAATATTTTTCAGGCAATGCTTGAACAAAATCGTGTGTTTCTTTTATTTCATATTCAGTTTGTTTCAATTTTTTAAAAATATTATTTAAAGCCCTATCTAGAGTTTCGGCATTATTTATATCATTTAAAGATACATAGTCTTCATCACTGTTTTCGTTGTCATCTTCAACTAATAAATTCATTTTGGTTTTGCTAGGCGGTTTTTTTATTTTAGTTCCTCCAATTTCTAAGCGTTTATTATAAGAGTCAATAATTTTAGGGTTTATTTCAAACTTAGTATTGGAATCATACTGAACTGACAGTTTTGAAAAATTGTTTTTTAAATCAAAATCTGTTACTTTTAATTCCTTCATCATAAACTCGCCGTCAGAAGAGTCATATGTTAAAACAAAATGTTGAGATAATTCATACGCCTCATTGCCTGGTTTTCTTGACCCAAATAGCTGCCAATTTGTAGTTCCTTTGCTAATCCCTTCATCTAATACAGAGTCATAATTATTAATAAGTGGAAGGTCCCAAGTTTCTGGAAGTTTTTCAAGCATTTTCTCACGAATCATCAGCTGCATAGTATAATTTACTTGACAACCAATTATCATATGAATTCCATCTTTAGTTAACGAACCGTCTGATAACCTATTTACATTTGGTTTTTCAAATATAAATAAATTAAAAGGTTTATTTTCTTCAAACATAAAAAACTCCTTAAGAACATCTAAGTATAAAACAATCATATCTAGAATATGTTCTTTTGTATGTTGTCTAGATTCTATGTCATATTTATATCTGAAATCAAAATCTACTGCCATAGTTCCTCCATGTTCAGTTTGTTTTTCAGTTAAATATTCTTTTCTTTTTTTAACAAAAATGCTATCATAATACAAGCTATGAAAAGTTTGCAATTCTTCTTTTGGAATAACATATGAACCACCATAAATATTTAAATCTTTATCTGGTATTCTTGTATGAGTAGATATTTGACCTCTTTCATTCTTAGCACTATGCTTTGCTAAAAATTCGTTTAAATCTTTAAATTGAGACGAGGATATCGTTAAATTATTCATTCGTTAATATACTATATTAACATTTTTCTATTTCATTTTTTTTAAAATTAAATAATTAAATTGTATATATTTTAAATTTAAATTTAAAGACTTTTACAATATATTGTATTTGAAAATAGGTTTAAAAAAAACGAGAGTAATATTGTACTATTAATAATGACTACATTTTTATGTAAAGAAACCATAACACGATTATTGAAAGACGTTAAACAAATCATAAAAAATCCATTAACAGATAATGGCATATATTATATACATGATGAGGTTGATATGTTAAAGGGTTATGCTTTAATTGTTGGACAACCTGATACGCCATATTTTGGCGGTAATTATTTATTTGAATTAACATATCCGTCTGACTACCCTCACAGTCCTCCAAAAGTAAAATATTGGACAAATGGCAATAATATAAGATTTAATCCTAATTTATATGTTTGTGGAAAGGTTTGTATTTCACTTTTAAATACTTGGAGAGGAGACCAATGGACGTCTTGTCAAACTATTTCTACTGTACTTTTAACACTTTGTACTTTGCTTTGTAGTGACCCATTATTAAATGAACCAGGAGTTGATAAAAAACACGCTGATTTAAATTCTTATGACGAAATTATTCAATATGCTAACATAGATATAGCTGTTTGTGATATTATTGAAAAAAAACCTGGCGTTTTTGTACCATTTTTTGAAGATTTTTATCATTTTATTAAAGAAAATTTTATTAAAAATTATGATAAGTTATTAGAGTTTGCTGAAAAAAAAAATATTGAATTTAACAAAGAAGCTAAAAATTATAAAACCGGATTTTATTGTATGAACGTTAATGTTGACTACAATAAATTAATTGAAAAATTACAAAAAACAAAAAACGCTTCGCAAATTTTGTAACTTTAATATTATTATTTAAAAGAAAATTGAAATAAATAAATAATGTTAAAGTATATTATATACTTAAAATGCATTTCTGTACTAACTGCTCTAATATGTATTATATTCGCATTAATGCCGATGACCCTAATAAGCTTGTATATTATTGCCGCAACTGTGGAAATGAAGATAAATTACTTGCTATAGAAAATGTATGTGTTTCAAAAACACAAATTAAAAAAAGTGAACAATCTTTTAGTCACATTATTAATAAATACACTAAGTTGGACCCTACTTTGCCACGCATTAATACTATTTTATGTCCTAATTCTGAATGCGAAACAAATAAAACTCATAAAGAGCGCGAAATTATATATATAAGATACGATGACACTAATATGAAATATATTTATTTGTGTTCAGACTGCGACACTATTTGGAAAACAAATGAAGTTGTTTAATTTTAAAATTTGCATTTAACTTTATTATAAATTTTAACATATTTTTTTGCATTTTAATTAAAAAAGAAAATTGAGTAAATTTTATTTAAAAGTATCTTTAGTAAATATAGTAACAATGAGCGACCAAGAATATTATTCTGAAAATAATTCTGAAAGTGAAGATTCAGATAATGAAGTTGTTGATACTACTAAAACTCCAATTAAATTTAGACCAACTGTCGGCGATAGTATTAAAGTTGATGATGCTGATAATGATTCTGATTTAGAATCCGAAGAAAATGAATCTGATGAAGACTTAGTAGATGACGAACAGTTTGGAGGTGCGGACGACCTTGAAGAAGGCGAAATTAATGAAGACTCTGAAACTGAAGATGAAAAGGATGATGATATTGAATTAAATGAAGACGGCGAGGAAGTAGAAAATGCAAAGGCTTCAGGCAAATTGGTTAAAAATGCTAAATCTAAAAAACCTACGCAATTAATAATTGATGATGAAGATGAGGATGAGGATGATGAAGAAGACGAATATGATGAAAACTATTTGCAAAAATTTGACTCTGAAATTACAAAAAGCTATATTAATGATTTTCATCCTGAATGTTTTATTCAAAATTATGATGAAATCGCAAAACTTGCGATTGTTGTTAGAAACTCAGACAATATAATTATTGACCCTAACCACAAAACTATTCCTTTCTTAACAAAGTATGAAAAGGCGAGAATTCTTGGTCAAAGAGCTAAACAAATTGAAACTGGTGCAAAACCTCTTGTAAAAATTTCTGAAAATATTATTGACAGCTATATTATTGCAGAACTTGAATTAAGAGAAAAAAAAATTCCGTTTATTATTAGAAGACCATTGCCTAACGGAACTTGTGAATATTGGTATCTTAGAGACTTAGAAATGATTGGATTTTAAAAAAAATTAGTATTATACATTTCTGATATAAATTTTTTCTTTAATATAATTATGGATGAAAATAATAAATTAAATAAACCAATGGTTATTACTGATAGAAACGGTGATGAAAATGATAAAGATGATGACATAAATGTTCTTAGTGGAGACAATAAAATAAATGTAGGCATCAAACCTGACGTTAAATCAAATGACGTTTATTTGCAATTGTGTTCGTGTTCTATGGTTTCCAATTGTTTTACACAAAATAGCACTGCAAAAAATTCAGACTAATTTGTAAATATATAATAAGTTTATAATATTACTTAAAATAATATTATAAATTAATGATAAAATTTATTGTTTTTTAAATTTCAATAGTTGAATGCAAACAAATTATTCGAAACGCAAACATTCCTTCCTGTAAAAATTGTATTTATTTTAACCCGAATTATATTAACAATGACTTTACTTCATCTTTAACACGATGTACAAAATTTGGCGATAAAAATATTATAACGGATGAAATATCATTTAATTTTGCGAATTCTTGTAGAAATAATGAAACGAAATGTGGAAAAGAAGGAAAATATTTCGAACAAGAAAAAAAATATAAATTTGAAAATTTTAAAATATAAAATAATTAGTAATATACCTTTTTTATATATTATTACTTTATGGGTTTTATCAGCTTTTGTTTACTTATAGCAAATAAATAAGTGCTGATAATGTAGAAAAAAACTGAAAAAAAAGAACTAAAAAGCTACCCCCTTCAAAAAGATGGCAAATTTTTTTCCGAAAGTCCGTAGCCAAAATTGAAAATGGACATTTATTTTGTCCATTTTTTAAAAAGGGAAAGACTTTCCTGAAAAAAAGGAAGCTTCCGCTGCATAATTGAAAATTAACGTAAGGTCGCAAAAAAAATAAATTTCACTTTGTTATCATATTTTTTATATTTCAATTTAAAAATAAATTTCTTTTAAATATAATATGAAACAAAATGAAACAAATTTAGGAGAAAAAAGAGAAAAAAGAGAAGACAAATATTACTGTAATTTTTGTGACTATGTATGCTGTGTAAAGTTCTCTTATGATAGACATCTTTTGACAGCAAAACATATTAAACAGGCAAAAATGAAACAAAATGAAACAAATGAAACAAAAAAAGAGAAAAAAGAGAAAAAAGAGAAAAAAGAAAAAACCGCAGCTAATAACATCTGTGAATGCGGACAAGTTTATAATAGTAGAACCACCTTATGGAGACATAAACAAAAATGTAGTGCAGAACCTTCTATTAAAAATAATCCACCTGATAAGGACGACTTAATAAATTATCTTATAAAGGAAAATCACGAGTTTAAAAACTTAATTTTAGAAATTGTTAAAAAAGATACATATACTACTAATACTTATACAAATTCGCATAATAAAGCGTTTAATCTTAACTTATTTTTAAATGAAACTTGTAAAGACGCTATGAATATTATGGATTTTGTTGATTCAATTAAGTTACAATTAACTGACTTAGAGAGAGTTGGTGAGTTTGGTTTTGTAGATGGTATTTCTAATATTATAATTAAGAACCTTAAAGAGCTAGATGTAACTGTAAGACCTATTCATTGTACTGATAAAAAGAGAGAAGTATTATATGTAAAAGATGAAAATAAATGGGAGAAGGATGACGAGAAAAATAAAATTAAAAAAGCAATTAAAAGAGTAGCTAATAAAAATATTCGTTTATTACCATCGTTTAAAGAAAAATATCCTGATTGCAATAAGAGTGCTTCAACCCATTCTGATAAATATAATAAAATTATTGTAGAGTCTATGGATACAGATGGAGAGAATGCAAATAAAATTATAACAAAAATTACTAAAGAAGTTATTGTTGAAAAAGATTCTTTAACTATTTAATAAGAAAGGGTATTAATTAACAAACATTATTCTTCTCATTTTGTGTTATAACGCAGCCAGGAATTTTTGTTTTTGTTATGTTTTATATTTTTGTATAAATTATTTCTACATTTGATAATCCCTTCAGTTTATTTGTATTATTTTTACATAACAAAGCACCTGTCTTAATAATATAAGAAAGGTCTTTTTTACTTAAATTTTATTATTTTCTTTTTATATTTTTTGTTCCTTTTTTTCTATTTGTTTTTCTTACTTTGTTTGTTCTCTTTCTGTTTGTTTTTGTTTTTCTATTTTTCTTTGTTTTATTATTTTTCTTTGTTTTTCTTATTTTCCGTGTTTTTCTTTTTCCTCCATATGCAAAATCATCTGGCTCATAACCTATATTATCTGCGTATTCTGAAATTTTTTGGTCTATTAATACATTTTCATTTGGTAATTTTTGTAATAAAAAACGTTTTAAATCCTGTTTCTTTTGTTCTTCTGTGGTTCCATCAGGAAAAGCAGTATCAGTTCCTGTTTTGTGTAACTTATACCAATCTTTAATGTATTCAATGATTAATACTTGCGGATTTGCCGTAATTATACCTATAATTTTTTTATAATCCTCTTTTTCTTCATCGGTTGCACACGCAGGAACTAAAGAAAATATAATTCTTTCCAATGCACCATTAGCACATGTCATACCGTTTGACCCTTCATAAGCGTGTATACAATCTTGCAAAAATGTTTGTAAATACAATTCTTTGAATTCAGTTGGTTGAGACAACACATAACTCAAAGTGTAAAATATAGATTCACGAACTGATTGAGATTGCTGTGTATAATTTAAGCCGTTTAATCTTTCACTCATTATTCTTCCAAAATCACTTGTTTGTTGGGTTTTTGTCTCTTCCGTGTTACCAGTTTCACTAATTAATGTTGAAATAGATTGATTAATAAACTGAGAATAATTTAAATTCATTGGAATAATTATATTATCTAGACTTTCCTTTAAAAAAGTATTTAATTTGTCATAATTAATTTTGGAAGCTTCGCGATGAACTTGCATTGGGTCAACTGTACGTCTTTGTGGCATTGTTGGCTTGTTTTCTTCTGATATACCACACCTATCAAACATTCCATTCATATCTATTACGTTAGATACGTCCCAATCATTTAATGGTTGGTTAAAACTTTCGCAACCCAAAAACGTGTTACCCATATCTGTTACGTTAGATACGTCCCAATTATTTAATGGTTGGTTAAAACTTCTACAACCTGAAAACATGCTAGTCATATCTGTTACGTTAGATACGTTCCAATCATTTAATGGTTGATTAAAACTTTCGCAAAACTCAAACATTCCCATCATATTTGTTACGTTAGATACGTTCCAATCATTTAATGATTGGTTAAAACTTATACAACCTGAAAACATGCTAGTCATATCTGTTACGTTAGATACGTCCCAATTATTTAATGGTTGGTTAAAACTTTCGCACCACTCAAACATTTCCATCATATTTGTTACGTTAGATACGTTCCAATCATTTAATGGTTGGTTAAAATTAATACACTCAAACATTTTCATCATATTTGTTACGTTAGATACGTTCCAATCATTTAATGGTTGGTTAAAACTTCTACAACCCCCAAACATGTTACTCATATCTGTTACGTTAGATACGTTCCAATCATTTAATGGTTGATTTAACATTTCGCACCACCCAAACATTCCCATCATATTTGTTACGTTAGATACGTTCCAATCATTTAATGGTTGGTTAAAACTTCTACAACCCTCAAACATGTTACTCATATCTGTTACGTTAGATACGTTCCAATCATTTAATGGTTGATTAAAACTTTCGCACCACTCAAACATTCCCATCATATTTGTTACGTTAGATACGTCCCAATCATTTAATGATTGGTTAAAACTTTCGCAACCCAAAAACAAGTTACTCATATCTGTTACTCTAGATACGTCCCAGTCTTCTATTGGAACATTCCTTAAATCTCTGGGTAATTTAGATTTATCATTTATATAGTTTTCGACTAACTCTTTTATATTTCCATCAATTATTGTTGTTTCCATATATATAATTAGAGATTTTTTTGTTCTTTTGAAAATTTATAATTAAATCATATTAAATATGACTTTACATAATAATACAAAAATGAATGAAAAAATGAATGAAAAAATGAATGAAAAAATGGCTGATACAATAAGTAAATTAATTGCTAAAACAAACACGTTTAAAAAAGTAGAAACAATATTAAATGGTGTTTCTTTATTTATTTTTATTACTGGAGCTGTAACTTTATATAATTCTTATAAGTTACATAAAATAACTGAATGCTCAAACATATCTAAAAACAAAATGAATGATAAAATAAATTCAAAGTTAGATAAAATTATAGAAACAAATGAAAAAATAATACATTTGCAAATGCAACTTTATACTTCATTTCAAAATAATGAAGTGTTAAAAAAACAAGTCTCTCAAACTAAAAATATTGAAAATATTAAAACTCAAACAATTGTTAGTCCACTTGAAGATATTGAAAATATTAAAACTCAAACAATTGTTAGTCCACTTGAAGATTATAATGAATTGTTAAATGAATGTTACGATAATATACCGTGTAATAATTCAAAAAAAACAAGTGGGTTAAATAGATTATTTGGATGGAAATAATATAAATAAACTATTGCATATAAATATATTATGTTTAAGAATATTGAATATTTTTATTTAACATTTCGGGGTTTTATTTCCACAATTTTTGAAACGATGACCTGTAGAACAAAACCTAAATATCAAGCTTGTAATTATGAAGAGGAAGAATCTGTATGTTTTAAACCTATAAATTAAATTTCAATAATTCCGTCATCATCTATTTCAGAATTTGAAATAAATAATTCGTCAAAATAGCTTTTATGATTTTTTGCGTCTTGATAACCGTCATCAAATAACTCAAGTAAATTATTTTTTGATATAGAGAAAAATTCTGAAAATTGTTTAATTGTGTTAATACTTTTTTTAATACTATTTGTGTTTTTATTGCTCAATTCGCACCACATATTTGGTGAAACGTGCAAAATAAGATTGTCATTTAATAAATAAGGGTAATCACAAAATCCTCCATCAAATGTAAACATGTCGTGATATTTATTTGTAATTCCACCAGTTATTAATGGAATATGTGAACTAGCAATACAACAATTAATTACATCTTCTAAACTGTTAAAATCCGAAAATATATTTTTACGCGGAATAAAATTTTTAAATGTAGTAACGCCAATAAATAATCTCCTTAAGTCAAAATCTTCTTCTTTATAACTAGAAAGTAACAAGTACTTTAAAAAAATTTCAAATTCGGTTATTGATTTTGCCTTTTTAATATTAGAATTAAGTAGTTTAAAAGCGAACTCTAATGGGTCGCCTTTATAACACATAAATAAACCATTCCAAGAGCCAGCTGATGCGCCAGAATAAATAAAATTACTAAAATCATATTTTTCTTTAAGATATGTCAATATTCCTAATAAATAAAACCCTTTAACACCGCCAGGAGAAATTGTAATAAGTTTTTTATTATTTAAAAAGCTGTTTTCGGAAATAAATAATTTTGCTAAACTATTGCAGTATACGTTATTATTCTTAGAAGAAATAATACATTGTTCTTCATTTTTAATACTACTACTCAAAAAAAAATTATTTTGTTTAAAATATTTTTGCCTCAACGATGCAATAAAAGTATTTAATAAAAAAAACAAACTAATTTTATAAAAAATATAAACTTTCATTTATATTTATAATATATTTTAATTACAGTTTAAAATTAAGCTTAATATAAAAAATATATTATGAAAGTTGCTTTGTGTTTTATTATTAGTTATGAACATATTTTAAATAAAGAAGAGTTATGGAGAGAATGGATAGAACCAAATAAGGATATCATCAATGTATATTTTTATTACAAAGATTTAAAAAAAATAAAATCGGAATGGATTAAAAAACATAGCATACCTTTAAGTTTTATATATGAAACAAGTTATTTTTACGTTATTCCAGCTTATATATCATTGATGAAATTTGCATTAACGCAAGATAGCAGAAATCAATGGTTTTGTATGCTTACAGACTCTTGTTGTCCAATTATATCTCCAAAACGTTTCAGATACTTATTTTATACATATTATAATAAGAGCGTTTTAAGCTGGAAAAAAGCCTGGTGGAACATAGAGTTTCATAAAAGAGCAAATTTGGCGTTACTTCCAAAAGAGTTGCGTTTGGCAAATGACCCTTGGTTTGTTATGAAGAGAGAAAATGTTTTACAAACTTTACATTTTGTTAACAATAAGCAAAAAATTACATCTACAGTTTGTAGTGGAGGGTTAGCTAATGAAAGTCTATTTGCTATTATTTTGTACGCATATAAACAATTAAATAGTGCAATATGTGCAGTATCACATACTACTGATTGGAGCAGGAGAGCTAGTCCAACGAGTCCACATTTATTTAAAGAGGCAAATGAATTAGATATAAAATTTATAGACAATTCATTAGAAAAAGATAAATATACAATGTTTATTAGAAAAATTGCACCAGAGTTTCCTGACGAAATCCTCCGATATTATATTTATGAACATTCCAAAAAAAATGATGAAAAATTGAATGTGAGAAAACCATTGTTATTTATTTATTTAAAATATAAAATGTGTTTCTTTTATGGGTTGCCAATATTAATATTTTTATACGCACTTAAATATTTCTTACTATAATTTATATAATGGACAAAAAAAACGAAAAGAAATTGTATTTTTAAAACAAAACGCAGCAAAAGAACTAGGATTTTTATATGAAATTTGGATTTATGACAATAAAGGAAATAAAGTAGAATTTTATAATTAACATTTCCAACGATTTCCACAAATTATGCAGTTACAAAATGTCGTCATCGGTTCATCTGCTGACCGCGTTTGCATTTGGTAGTATGTACATTGATTACCTTTGCACTTACGACAAGTAAAAGTATCTGTAGCTGCGGAAATATTGGTCTCAAATTTGTTTTTATCGCGTTTTGATTTAGCTTCAATAAACGCCGACCATTTTTCTGGACATAGTTCTTGATGTGTCATAAAAGCTACAATATGAGCTTTTACACTACGGTCTTTAATGCTTTCCAAAACATCGCCTTTTAAATTAGACATAATGCTGCGCAAACGGTCTAGATAAATTTGCACAAAGTATGCGTTATCCCATTTTTTAACAATTTTTCTTTGGTCTGCTTCTTTCAAAGCATAATTGAATATACCTTTTTCTAAATTGTTTACAGTTTTTTCATTTTCAATAATCTCAAAAAGCTTCTTTTTAATATTTGAACGAAATAAATCAGGATTATCGATTTTACGAAGAGACATATTATTAATTTACATATTCATTTTATATTTAAATCAATATCAATTTTATTTTTATTTAATTTTATTTAAACCTCTTATTACTAATTCATTTAGATATTATTTTTATAAAATTATAGTTGTTTTCACACGATTTTATGAGAAAAAATTAACCAACCATAAATTTAATAAGATAATAGCTAGTTATAATGCTTTAATACGAAAATATAATTTCTTTTAATATAATAAAGTATGGAACCAGAAATACCAAGAAATATAAGTGGTCCAGACAGTCAAGTTGATTTTTTTTTATGGGTATTACATGGAGGAAATGTTTCATCAAATCACAACTTTTATCCTTTAAATGTAAAATATCAATCTTTAGTATTTTATTCAAAACCTTATACTGTAATAACTAGTGATGAATTACAAGAATTCAATAATAATCCGTGTAAATTATTAGGAGGCGCTTGTCCAATAATACCTGTTTTAGATAAAACTAGTGGTCAAAAAGTTGCATATTTACCGCCGTTACTATTTAGTTTAATAAAAGATGACTATCCTATAATAAAAGAATATTCAGGTTTATATCATTTTAAAATATCTCGAACAGGACCTGAAGAGAATTCGTGTCAATATTCTCATTTACAAAAAATATATGATCATACACAATGTCTCGAATTATTTGGGGACAGTTTGCCTATTACTTATTCTGCGTTATTTAGTTTAATTAATCAATATTGTAAAAATAATAATATTGAACCTGAAAATGCCGTTACAGGAATATTTTCTTGTCAAAATAGAATAAATGTATATCTTGAAAATTACGATCAAACAGATATAGTATCCTCTTATGTGCCAAAAAGAATGGTAAATACATTAAAACTAGCCAAAATTTTTAATTATGACGATTTTATTAATAATAGTGAAACTCTTTATGCATCACCATGTATTATACCTATACCTGCATTTAAAGAAGATTGGAAAAAATTAGCTGGAGTAAACTACCAAGGGTGTGGTTTAAATGTTTTAAGTTATTATGGGTTAATTGAAGAAAATAGTGCAAGAGAAAATGTTGTTTGTTTAAATAGTACAGGGACTTCTATATATAGAATTGTAGACTATATAGATAATTATTTTAATACTCGTGGATTACTAAACGAAGGGTATATGATTTGTAGACTTCCATTTTTATATGGAATAAATTTTTTATATCTTTTCTTGTTTACACTATTACCACTCGGGGAAAATTGTGCATGTATATTTAAGCTGTACAATGAGGATCATCATAAAGGTAAACTAAGTCAAAGGGGTAATACATTATCTTTATTAAAAACCATTAATGGACAAATATTTCTTGTAGACCCACAACGCACAATTTTTGAACATATTAACGTACCAGTTAATGGGGATTCACTTAATGAAAATAATTTAAACTCTTATTCAATAATATATAATTATTTTCGTGATAAAAATTATAATACGCAAAGTATAGACATAATTTTTACTTTAGTAAATAACAATATAGCGTTTAACAATTTTAAAAGAATAAATTTTACAAAAGAAACATTAGCAGACCAGGTTTTAGGTCCAATAGGTTTAGGTTTTGACCGATTTATAGATAGAGACCCAAGTGTAAATTATGGTGGTTATAATACAAAAAAAACACAAAAAAATAAAATACGAATAAAAAAATCAAAAAGTAACAAAAATAAAAAAATAACAAAAAGTAACAAAAATAAGAAAATAACAAAAAGTAACAAAAAAAGTATAGTAAAAAAGTATAAAGGTGGAGGGGAAGAAGAATTAGATAATTTTGAAAAAATGATGACACAAATAGACGAAAAAAGTGGTATTGAAACTGCCATTGTAATACCGTCAAGTGAATGTAATATTCCGTAAAGTAAATAAAAATATTAAATTGTAATATATTTTTATTTACACCTTTAAATAATCTAGATTTTTAGGTCTATATCTACTTTTACAACGATACTCATTCATTTCAGTTTCAAAAATTTTATCAATAGATAAATATTCGTCTTGCATTTGTATAACTTTCATTGTTACATCATATTTTTACTTTTTAACTCGCTTATATTAATAAAATTTCTAATTCAGTTTGGTCTTCTGCTAGGCTTAAAGCGGAAACAAAACTTATTCAATGTCTTATTTACGAAGTAGACAGCGAGGGACATTGCCTCCCAAGAAATCGTAATGGGAGTTTTTATTTACTTTTTATTATTTGTATCTGAATCATAATCGTATGACTCTTCGCTTAATTCGGAACCAATGTCTTCTTCTTTAACATCCACTTCTTCCTCTGTACTCTCTTCATTCTCTTCATCTTCATCTTCATCATCTTCATCCTCTTCAGCTTCTTCTGTATCACTACTATCAACAACAAACCCATCTTTTAAATAACCCTGTTTCGTTTTTTTTTCTTTTGGAATGTTAGCAAGCTCATCTATTTCATTTTCATCTTCTTCCGCTGTAGCAGAAAGGTCTTCAAAACCTCCGAATAATTTTTCATAAAGTTTATTCCACAAGGCCAAACTTAAATTAGTGTAGTACTTACTACCATCCGTTTTTTTATTATACGCCAAAATAGCACAGCTTCCAAAAAATAATTTTGTATCAATTGGAGGAGGAAAATCATATTTATTTTCAGAATTAGGTCGTCCTTCAGTCTTTGCAAATACTTCAACGTAATACTTTTCGTCTTCATATTTTGCAGTCCATTCAACTTGTTTAATAAAATCTTCAGCTTTCTTAAATCCGCATTTTTTATACAACTCTTCTAGTTTAAAATCTTTTATTGCTAATGATTTTAAAGAGCCGCCTTTTTCAACAATTATAATAGTTAAAGGTTTGGTCATTAATTATTATTATAATTTGAATAGGTTTAAATAGTTTATTCGTATTATTATTATTTGAAATGAAAATATTTATTGAAAATTATACACTTTTAAGTTTAAACAATAAAATTCCTTCTCTCAAAAAGTATTTAGTAGATACCAAACAACAATTAGAAATTACATCCAATGAAGGTCAATATTACATTGATGAATCAAAAGTTTATAAAATAATAGTTAGCGACAAAGACGCAGTGGTCCATAAAAAATATTATAATGATTACAATTTGTTACTTGATAATTCTTACACAGTTTTGGTTGAAACAAATCAAATTCCAAATCATAATATTGAAATAATTTATAAATATTATTACTTTGCTTTAAATAAATTATCAAAATTAAGATTAGTAATTCAAACTATTTATGACATTAATGATGAAATAAATAATATAAGTCCAATTGATTTTTATTTTGAAAAAGAAGGGGATATTGAAATTAATAATATATTTTTCAAAGATGAAATAAATGTGTTTTTATCTCTCTTAAACTAATATAATAATATATTATGTTATCTTGGATTATTCAAATTACAGTTATATCAATTATTCTAGTTTTTTTAGTACATCATTTAATTGACTTTTTTAAAGCTACATTAACTGTTCCAAAAATTAAAGATTTAGTAAATGCCCCAACTCAGAAATATGAAAATATGTTAAATATTATAAAAAATAATTCAAATACTACTTTCAACGAGTATAAAATTATAGATTTATTGCCAAGAAGCGATGAACCTACTATGAAAAATGAACTAAAAAGCTTTTTAAAAAAACAATTAAACAGTCAAAATTTGGGTACTGATATATCGGCATTAGATTCAATGACGACCGCTAATTCATATTCAGAATTTAAATAATTTAAAGGCAACCTCTAATAATATAATATAATAATGCTTAGCTACAATGATAAAGCGGATATTTTGTCAAATTTTCCAAATATAAAACTTTCTTATGAAAATATTGTTTATAAGAAGGTTTATAATGCAGATATGAATTTAGCTATTCCTGAAGGTATTAAATGTTTTGCGTGGTTTACTACAGTTAACGATAATAACGTTTGTTTGATAATAGAGTTATCTGAAAATAAACAAGTAAGGGATATTAAAATAAATAATGCTTGTTTTTCAAATGAGCTGTCTTACGGAACAATTTTATACGGAACTGTTTTTTACCATTTGAATAACAAGTTTTTTTGCATTGAAGATATTTTTACTTTTAAAGGGAAGGATATAGAGAGAGAAAAATGGGGAAACAAATTATTTATCTTAAAAGACTTGTTACAGAATCACATTAAGCAGGCATCTTACAATAATTCATTTATAGTTTTTGGTCTGCCTATAATTACTAATGATACTAAAGAAATGATAAAATGTTTAGAAAATATTAAATACAAAGTAAGTTTTATACAGTTTAGGTCGTTTAATAGAATAAATAATTATTTGTTTATGAACTATACTAGTTTTAAAGATTCACTTGATATTAAAAAACAAAGCGTTGTTATAGAAAAAGAAAATGATAAAAATATAAATACAGCAACTGCCAGTAAAACTGAAAATAGAATTTCGACAAAAAGAGAAGTTGTACTAATTGTTAAGCCTGATATACAAAATGATATATATCATTTACATTGTTTAAATAATTTAGGAGACGAAGAATATATAGGAATTGCCTGCATTTCTAATTATAATACAAGTGTAATGATGAATACACACTTTAGAAAAATTAAAGAAAATGTAAACTTAGACGCTTTGGAGGAAAGTGATGATGAAGAAGAATTTGAAAATGAAAAGGAAGATAAGTTCGTTTATTTGGATAGAAGCTTAAAAATGGTCTGTCAATACAATTATAAGTTCAAAAAATGGATTCCAATAAAAATGGCAGATACTTCTTATAAAGTTGTATTAAAAAAAGATTTACCAATAATGAAAAATAAATAATTATATACATATAATATATGTCAGCTGGTTCAGGAGCTTCAAATTTAGGTTATGGAAATACATCACCTTTTAGTAATATTAATGGCAAATTTGTCAATTTAGATAGTTCAAATTGGCCAGGTACATTTGGTAGCAATGAAATTCAAGGAAAACCACCTGGTCCGCTTCCAGGTTTAGCAGGGACTCAAAATAATGTTGATGCTGCGGCAGGAATATATCCAGGGTCAAGTATAGTATTTAAAGGTGGTGCAAAGAAACTAAAAAGAAAAATAAAAAATATAACTAAACATTATAAGATGAAAGGCGGAAGTAGAAGAAGAAATAGTTTAAGAAATAAACTTAAATCAAGGTATTCTAGAAGTTTGGCTAGGGTTGGCGGAAAAAAAACAAAACACCGTCGTGGTAGTCGTAGACAAAGAGGTGGTTACGCTCAGTACCAAAACAATTTGCCAATGACTCCAACTTATCAGGTGGCTGGAGTTAATTTGCCTGCTAATCAGTTAGCTCTTGCAAACCCTCCTCCATTCAAGGTTTTACCTAACTGTGTTAATTGCGTAGACAACCTGAATGCTTACACAATGAAAGGTTTTCCTAGTAGAGGACATTAAATATTTTTATATGAATAACAAAATTATATAAAAATATATTTATAATAAAAATAAATGCAAGATTTATTACAAAAAATAAAATTATTAGAAGAAGAAAATGAAAAATTAAAGTCTGTATTAGAAAAAACAAAAGAACATCTCAAAAAGTATACAGCACCTAAAAGAAATAATAAATTTTATAATGAACATAAGGAAGAATTATTGCAAAAAATGAAAGAAAACCCAATATCGTCAGAAAAAAGAAAAGAATACAACAAAAAATATTATCTAAAGAAAAAAGAACAAAATGATTGTTAAGATATTTAGCGCATTTTTACTTAAAAACTATTATTAATTAAATATATAAATGACAAAAAGGTTTACTTTTGATTTATTAAATAAAATTTGCAATGATAAATGCATTACACTTTTACAAAATTATTCAGAAAATGAATTAAACTGTCAAAAATTTATAGAATTTAAATGCATTGATTGTAATAAAAATACATCAAAAAGATTTGGATTTATAGTAAAATATGATGCAATTTGTCACGATTGTAGTAATAAAAAAAAAGGAATAAAAGCTAGAAATACTACATTAATTAAATATGGTGTAAAAAATGTATCTCAATTGCAAGAAATTAAAAATAAGAAAAAAGAAACCACTATAAAGAATTATGGGGTTGAACATAATTCCCAATGTCAAGATATAAAAAATAAAAAAATCCAAACTAGTTTGAAAAATAATGGCGTTGAATATCCGCAACAATCAGAAGAAATAAGAAAAAAAAGTAAACAAACGTGTTTAAATAATTATGGCGTTGAACATCCATCGCAATCAAACGAAGTCAAACAAAAGTGTATAAACACTAGTGTAGAAAAATATGGAACTGAGTATGCTTCTCAAAGTGAATTATTTAAAGATAAAATTAAAAAGACTTGTTTTGAAAAATATGGAATTAATTATCCAATGCAATGTGAAAATACAAAAAATAAAAGTAAACAAACGTGTTTAAATAATTATGGAGTTGAATACCCATCGCAAAATGAAAAAATAAAAGAAAAAATGAAAGAAACAAATAAAGAAAAATATGGCGTTGAACATTATTCAAAAACTCAAGAATTTAAAGAAAAAATAAAAGAAACATCTTTAAAAAAATATGGAGTTGAACATCCCGCGCAAAATGAAAAAATTATGGAAAAATCTTCTAAAAATTGTTATAAACCAAAATCATTTACTTTTCCGTCAGGCCAAGAAGTAAAATGCCAAGGTTATGAACCATTTGCTCTTATTGAACTTATTAAATCTTGCGATGAAGCTGATATTATTACTGGGTGTAAAAATGTTCCTACTATTTGGTATAATGATGATTTAGGTAAAAAACATAGACATTATGTAGATATTTTTATTCCTTCTCAAAATAAGTGCATTGAAGTTAAATCAACATGGACTATAAACCATAAGAAAAGTAATATTTTTGAAAAACAAAAAGCTGCAAAAGAATTAGGATATCTTTATGAAATATGGGTTTATGATTCTAAAGGTAACAAGGTTGAAACTTATTAATAATTTATTTCGAATCATTTCTTGAATGTCAATAAACATTTGCCAGATAAATATTTATCTTTTGGTTTCTCTATTTCTTCTTCTGTATCTGAATCATTTGTAATACTTTTATCTGTTGAACTATTGCTCTTTTGTGAAATAGTTTTTTTTGTAGAACATAATTTATTTGCAACAGCATTTTTTGCTTCATATATTAGTTTCCAGTTCGCATAACTTGTATTATATTCTAAACTATTAGTTCCAATAATTTTATAATTTTGTTTTTTATAATATGATTTTCTTTTTAACCATTGCCTTTGGAATACATCGTGTGAATCAACAAAATCATAAATAATTGGATGAGAAAATGCGTGTTTTGCTCTTAAAATTCTACCAACTGATTGAATAATGTCAGTTTTTGGCGTTATTAAAAATTCTGCATTGAGTGTAGGTATGTCCAAACCCTCTTGCGACATACTGTAACTAGCTAATACAATTTGTTTTTTTTCTGTCCTTTTAAGTTCGGGTTCTTTCATTCCTCCGATATAGTAACCAACGCTAGCTAAATTTTTACAAACAATTTTTTTATACATATAATGCAAAATATTTAAATTATGTGCCATTACAATGGTATGCGCTTGCTCTAATGGTTTAACATAATAATTTTCTATATAATTTTGTTCGTATTTTAAAACTTTATTACAATTTGGACACTTTATTCTTTCTTTCTTACCATTTTTATTTGCATTTTCTTGTAAGTTTTCCATACATAGCATACAATATTTCACGCAATCACAACACGTGTTGCGAATCAAATAATTAATATTTTTATTACAAATTTCACAGTTAGGAACCGCTTTGTCCATATCTAATTTGTGCTGAACATTTGTTTTATTATCTATATTATCAACACTAATAAAATCACATAATGTTTTAATTATAAATTCTGTTCTACGATTATATTCACACAATTTACTAATCATAGAACTATTCTGTGGTTTTCCTCTGTAATCTAAAATAGTATCATTAAATTCTTCGTCGTCGACTTTATACGCAACCACCCTTACTTCAACTGGACTATTATTTTTTTTCTCAGATTTATAAATAACATCACCTAGAAACATTTTAAATACATTTGTAGTGCCGTCTTTTCTATCCATAGTAGCAGAAAGACCAAGCATATATTTTGTAACCAACTTAAATAATGAATTTGAAAAAACTTCGCTAGAAATATGATGCACTTCGTCTATAATTGTAAGACCGAAACTTTCAAATGTAGAAGCTGGATATTCTTTCATTGACAGACTTTGAAGCATTCCTATAACAATGTCTTTATCATCTATATCAATAATTTGTCCTTGAATTTTTCCTACACGAGCTTTTGGTAAAAATTGTTGTATTCTCTCTATCCATTGATTCATTAAAAATTCTTTATGCACAATGACCAATGTTTTCTTACTAAGTTTAGATAATATGTACAACGACCCAGAAGTTTTCCCCCAAGCACAAGGGAGCTCAAGTAATCCTCCACCAAAACCGTTTGTTAGACAATGGTTTATAAATTTATTAACTACTGGCTCTTGATAATCCCGTAATTGTCCAGCAAACTCTAAATTTATATCAGTTCCGTTAGTAATTTTATATTGTTTAGGATTACCATACTTTTCAACGCCATAATAATGTGGAACATAAAATTTATTTGAAGACTCTCTATACGCAGGAAACGTTTTTTGGTCATTGTTCATAGGAGAACCCATCACGTGTGGCTTAATAGTTAAATCATTTCTTATTTGTTTTTGTTGTTCAATAGTTAATTCATTTTTAGCTATTGTATAACCTTTTTGTCCTAAATATGTATTTAATTCCATAAGTTGTTATATTATTTAGTAGACTATTTTTATACCTTTTTACTTAAGTTTTTTTTAAGGTTGAATAAATAAAATCTATCAATATGATATATGGACAGTTTTTCTAGTTTATTTAAAAAAGAACATATGGGTGAACTTATACTTGTAATTTTATTTATAATTTATTTAATAATAGGTTATAAAACGCCTGAACCAATTGCTAGTTTAATTGATTCATTAGGAGGCAAGATTATTCTATTTATAATTGTTATTTATTTGTTTATGCATTGCAGTTCCGTTTTAGCTGTTTTAGCTTTATTTGTTGCTTTTGATTTAATTCGTCGTTCATCAGCTGCTACAGGCATTGATGCTTTAAAAAGATACGCACCTTCTGAAGAAAAAAAAAGTTCTCAATTTACAGCATTTAATCAATTTCCTTATACTTTAGAACAAGAAGTTGTTAAAAAGATGGCCCCTATTATTCAATCTAGTTCATCTTTATCACCTCCTTCTTACAAACCTCTATTAGAAAATTTATATGATGCCTCACCATTAAATACATCAAATTAATTTTAAATATATAAAGTAAATTATATTTGTACATTTTATAATGGTTAAACATACTAGAAAAATTAGACACTAAATATATTAATGTTAAAATGTATAAAATATTAATATATATTAAACTTACTTTTTATTTAAACTTAGAGTAGGAAGTTTAATAGGCTTGCTAACTAAATAATTATAAATATAGTTTAGTGCAAAAAATATTAAAATAAAAACTATGCAGCCTATTATTATTTGAAATATTGGATTATTGAGCATACTAGATAAGTCGCTAGACGATGAGTTTGTACTATAAGATACAGCGAATTCTTCTTCTGAAGAACCTGTAGGTTGACAAGATATATAAATTCCATCTCCTACAGCTCCACCGTTAGAATTAGGACCATTAGAGTTAAAAAATAATCCATTTCCAGGAGTTGGTAGTGGAAAAGGTTTAATAATTTGTCCTAAGGACGTTAATGTACTGTTATTTAGTGAAATTGCGTTTATTATTGGAAATACAATCCAGTCTGAGGAATTTTCTAGCGCAGTATAACTATAAAATGGTTTATTAGGAATAATTTTATCAAGCGTAAATCCAGAAATATTTATGTTTGTTGTTTCTCCTTGTGCTGGCGCATTATTTGAAACGCTTTCTATAATTTGTGTAATTAAATTTGATGCTTCAGAAGATTCAGTTGATGAATTAATAGGAATACCAACAAGTAATTGTTGACCGCTTGTTACAGGTGTATGTTCAATTATAATTTCTGCAGATGCAGAAGAATTATTAAAAAGGTGTATAGATGGACTAACGATTGAAATATTTGAAACATTATATTTTTGATTATTGTATGTTACGGGGGATGAACTGCTTTTATCAGAAGTTAAAGATATCATTGAACCATTATTTTTAGCTGTAAGATTTGTTTCTGAATATTTAAAATTATAAGAACATTTTAAATCACATTTACCTTGGACGTTATTTGTTGATATATTTATATTTTCTGAATTAGTACTCATTAATATAACTATATAAATAAAAATATTAATTTATTTATATAGAAATGAAATTAACTAAAGGTAAAATATCAAAACTTTACAGCAAAAAAAAACAAAGTTTTAAAAAAAATAAGTTAAATAGTAAAAAAAACACAAAAAAAAATAAGACATTTAGAAGAAAGAGAGGTATGAATTTAGCTAATAGGTCATTAAAAAAATTAAATTATAAAAAAGGTGGTAATAAACCTAAAAATGCAAATGAAACTGAGGACGATGTAAGTAAAAATGATTCAACCCCCCCTCCTAAAGTTGAAGACAATGCAATTTCAGTTGAAAATGAACCTTCAACCCCTAGTTCTTTAGAAACAACTGAAGAACAAACTGAAGTGCCAACTAAAGCACCATCTGAAGAACAAACTGAAGAACAAACTAAAGTACCAACTGAAGAACAAACTAAAGTACCAACTGAAGTGCCAACTGAAGCACCATCTGAAGAACCAACTGAAGCACCACCTGAAGAACAAACTGAAGCACCACCTGAAGCACCACCTGAAGAACAAACTGAAGCACCACCTGAAGAACAAACTGAAGCACCACCTGAAGAACAAACTGAAGCACCACCTGAAGAACAAACTGAAGCACCACCTGAAGAACAAACTGAAGCACCACCTGAAGTGCCAACTGAAGAACAAACTGAAGCACCACCTGAAGAACCAACTGAAGCACCACCTGAAGCACCACCTGAAGAACAAACTGAAGCACCACCTGAAGAACAAACTGAAACTCCAACTGAAGAACAAACTGAAGCACCACCTGAAGAACAAACTGAAGAACAAACTGAAATACCAACTGAAGTGCCTGATGAAATACCAGATGCAACTGAAGGTGAAGAAAATATATCTCAATCATTAACAAATGTAGTTGATTATATTTCAAATAAAATAGCAGAAAAAGTTTCACAAAAAATTTCATATAGTCAAACAAGCGAAGGAATTCAAAATGGTTTCAAATCAGTAAGCGATGCCGCTTCAACAATGGCTTCGTCTGGAGGCAAAAAACGTAAAACTCAAAGATTTAAATTAGTAAACAAAAATAAAACTAGAAGAAATTAAACAAAAGGTAAATATTTAATAACATTATTATCATAAACAGTTACACGATACGTTTCATTAGCGCCGTCAATATACACAGTGTCGCCTGTATAAAGTTTATCACAACCATATTCATTAGTACAGCTTCTTCCAGAACGAGAAACAGGAAGTTTAATGTTATTGTTTTGATTGCTTGTAGAATAATATTGCCATTTATCTCTATTTGTAAATAATGGACGTCCCATTAATGGAACAATATTATCTTTGCTGGAACCATTCAATGGTGTTAAAATTCCTAGCTGTCTATAAGTAGTATCTACAGCGCCAATATTTGTAGAAACATTAATTGGTAAAGCTCCAGGTGGAATTCCATTAAAACCAGGAATAAAATATCGTTCATCTCTTAGCGGCGGCGCATAAGGGTTTAATAATGGGTCTTGTGCAACAAAATTAGTATAAGGCCAACTAGGAATTAATCCTCCAGTCCAGACATCATTCTCTCTTTGGGTATTATTGTTATTAAAAATAATGTTTCTTCCATTAAAACTATTATAAATTAAGTAAGTTATAATGAAAAAGCAAATTGCAAACATCATCATAAATACATTTTCTATACATATTACTCCAGGTGGACATTTTTTCATATTATATTTATATAATATTAAAATAGTTATTAACCAATGGTTTTAAATCTCTAAATGTCTTAAAATATTTAAATTATTTATTTGGAACACCACCCATTCCACCAGAAAGTTTTTTGGCAATATCCATTATTCCCCCCAAACCTTCTTTGCTATCTCCCATTCCTCCAAGTAGGTCTTGCGCTTGTTTCATCATAGGCGCCATACTTTGAATCATTGGCGCCATGCTTTGCATCGATTCAGCTAACTGCTGTTGTTGTTTTAATAATTGTTGAGTATCGCCTGTGAGTCTTTTAACGCCATCGCTACCTAGTATTTGATTTAATGAATCATATGCGTCTTCAACTGTAGATGCATAATCAATTTCATAACCCTTCTTTTTACCGCGACCAACTTCAAATGATTCATCTGTAGTTGCATCACTGCTAGCAGTGTTTGTTGTCGAAGATGATGAATTTAATGGTGTAATCGGAAGTCCTTGTTTAGACTTAGCATCTTGTTGATTAATTTTTTTTATTGTTTCACTATGTTTATTTTGTGTACTTAGATTTTTAACGTTTGTATTAGTTTTATCGGAAGCAGTATTATTTTCCATACCTTCCGTTAGTAAACTACCTTTACTAACAAATAAATTAACTAAAATAACTGGAACACCTAAAACTATAATCATATTTTTACTAAAGTATGTAATTAGTAAAGCTAGTATAACAAAATAGGCAACTCCGTTATAATTACCGAGTGAAAGCATACCTATTATATTTAATATAGCAATAACTGTAACTACATTTAAAACAATTTTGTTAGTTAAAAACTTAGAAAAAGCAGCTTTGAACTTCATTATATATATAATGTTTAAAAAAAAAATGAATGATTAATTAATATAAAGTTAAATTTAATTTATATTAATAAAATGTCTTACAATGACGAAAATGATGAAAATGATGAAAATTCTTTAGAAAGTGATACTTCAGAAGAAGAACATATGTTAAACGTTTATGAACCAGAAGAAATTAATAAAACTAAATTAACTATAGTTATTTGTCAGTTATATAATTCAAAAAAACACGGAAACCCCGACGCAAATTCTGGAGTAGAATATCATTTTATTGCTGAAGCTAGATTCAAATTATTAGACATTAAAGTTATAAATTATTTTATTCACAGTTATCACCAAATGAATATGAACCATATAGATAAAATTACGCCTCATAATATTTTTAAAAACTACAGAAATATTGTATTAAGGCGCGACAATATTAAACCAGAAATAGCAGAGTGTTTATATTTAAGTGGAGGCGAATGTGTATCAATAATAAAAACATTTTGGATTAAAATAATTCAAAGAACGTGGAAAAATATTATTTTAGAGAGAAAAAAAATTATAAAACTAAGATGTAATTTAAAGTCAATAATGCATAGAGAAATAAATGGTAAATGGCCTAATAATTGTTTATATTTGCCATCATTAAAAGGTATGCTAGTTTAGTATTTTGTTTTAAAAAAATTATTATTGTCAAACGGATAATAACCTAAAAATTTTTCTTGTTTTACATTTAAATTATTCCATATAATATTTACAATTTGTGGCGTAAATGTTATTTCACGTTGTTTTACAAAATTATATGTTTCGGATTTTTTATATTTTTTTTTTTTTTCAAATGTAAGCGTTTTTTGTACCAAATTAAATTTTTCTTTAGTAATTTGCATTATATGTTCAAAATTAAATAATAAATCCTCATAATTAATTAAAATATAGTTTTTCACTTTAGTATGCATTATATTTATTAAAAAATTATTTTTAACGTTTCTTAATTCAAAAATATTTTTATACTTATTTTCATTTAAATAATTTAAATCTTTATGATTTGTATTGTACTTGCGTGTATAAAATTTATTATTTTTTAAAAAAAAATTGCCGTCAAATGAAGCTATACTTGGCGTAACTTCATTTTCTACAGAATAAAATTCATTGAAAAGAAAATTATTTAAGCTTTGTCTATTTTTTTCAGGAACGTGGTGTAGTTCTTTTGAAAATGAATTTAACCAATATACAGGATTTCTTATTAATCCTATAAAAAGTGTGTTGTCTGTCTTATCTTTATTGCTATAATCATTATAACAAAAAAAGTGTTTATTTCCATATTCTGCGGTATAATTAATATTAAAATTTTTAGAAATGGTTTCTTCTAAAAAATTTGTTCCAGAACATCTTTCTCCTAATATTGCAAACTTTTGAATTTGTTGCGTCATTAAATATTATAAACTATTTATATTATTTAATATAAAATTAAGCGCTACTGTGTTTAGAAGTAGTGCTTCGTTTTAATGAAGATATAGAACGTCTTTTTGAATTTGAACTATATCTAAATCCTCCCTTTTGAGATTTTAATTTTCTGTTTTTTCTATTTTTTTTGGTTTTTTTAGTTTTACCGCCCATAAAAGCTCCATTTTTAAAGGTTAATCCTAATAAAGCATTGTTAACATCTTGAACGCTTTTTGCAGTTTGTATTTTTGACAAAGCTACAGAGTATTTGTTATTAGTGTTTCTGCCAAATTGAGCGCTTTTATTTTTTAAATTGGTTATTATTGTTGACAATAGAAGAGTAGCATTAACGTTATTACTTGATATAGTTATAGGTGTATCGGGAGGTAAAATATTACCAGGTGGTGCTGCAAGTGGAGTAACAGAATTAACTGGTGGTGCTGCATCAATGGCTATAGAAATAGATTGAATAGATTTTTCAAGTTCACTAAAAGCATCATTAATTCCTTGTAAATTTGATTGATTTATAGAGTCGTCTGTCAATTGTGCTAAATTTTGCGTAGCGTCATTAATCGCAGTTGTTGCAGCTGTTATTCTATTTTGCAAATCTGTGTTTTGTTCTGTTAAGGTTTGAATTTGTGATTTCAATGCGTTAATTTCTGTAGCCGCTTGTCTTTGACTCTCAGTAACGGTTGTAGAATGTGATGCCGCTTCTTCTTGAGTTTTTTTAAGCTCATCTGTTACTTGTTTAATTTCAGCATCCTTTGCATTAATTTGAGAAGTTAATTCTTGTATTCTTCTATTATTTTCATCAGTTAATTCGGCAATTTGTTGTTGAGATGCAGTTGTATGGTCTTGTATTGATTTTGCGTGTTGAGCTTTTAAATCGCCTTTTCCTGACAATTGTTCTGTTAACTGGTCTGCTTGTGTTTTAAGTTGAGTATTGTCTGCAATGAGTTTTTGAATTTCGGTTTCCATTTCATTAATTTTTTGTTGGTCAGCGGCGGCTTTTTCCGTTGTTTGCTGCGATAAGGCTGTTAACTGCTGTTGAATTTGTTGCTTTTCAGTTTCAAGTTGTTGAATTTGGGCTTTTAGTTGATTTATTTCTGTTTGTTTATTACTAATTCCGCTAGTATTAGTATTTAATTCTATTTGAAGAGAGGCTATTTGGTTTTTTAACCCAGTAATTTTACTAGCAAGGTCTTTAATGCTGTTATTGATTTGTCCTAATCTTCCTACTATAGTATTTGAAAAATCTTTTCTATCTTGAACATTTTTAAGAATAGCCGCATTTAATTGTGTTAATTTTCCCATACTTGCTTGAAAGTCTAATATAAATTGCGGTTCAGCCATATATATTTTATTTATATAAAAAATTATATTAAACATTGTTTTGTTTTTCTTGTAAAGTTTGTTGCATATCATTTGTATCATTAATTATAGAATCTAAACTGCTCTTAATTGACTTCATTTCCATAAGAATTTTTTTTTGTTCTTCCTTTGCATCTTTAATATTTTGAATGCTTAATTCTCCAGATAAAGTTAAATTATGAATATATTCATTAATTAAATTGAGAGCTTTTATTTGGTCTTCTTTTTGTTTGAATATATATTCATAATATTTATTATAATCATTTTTAACCTCTTCTAAAAAGCAATTTTGTTTTGTTATAAAGTTTAGTTTTTTTTGTTTTTCAACAAGAAATTTTTTTTTTACGTCAATTAGTTGTTGTATTTGCATAAATTCGTTGTCCTTTTTTTCTAAAGGCGATACACTATAAGCAATTACTTTCATTATTAAAATATTAAACTATTATATTATTTAAAAAAAAATTTAAAATCTTGTCAATATATTATTTAAAAAAAAAATTTAAAATCTTGTCAATATATTATTTAGGATGTCAAAAAACCATTTAGACCCTTTATTAGCTCCTGACGATAATCGTTTTGTTATGTTTCCAATTAAACACAATGACGTGTGGGAAATGTATAAAAAACAAGTAGACTGTTTTTGGAGAGCTGAAGAAATTGATTTAACAAAGGATTTAGTTAACTGGGAAAGCTTAAATCAAGACGAAAGATTTTTTATTTCTATGATTTTGGCTTTTTTTGCAGCAAGTGATGGAATTGTGTTAGAAAACCTAGCAACGCGTTTTATGAATGACGTTCAATTGTCAGAGGCTAGAGCGTTCTATGGATTCCAAATTGCAATGGAAAATATACATTGTGTAACAGGAGAAACAAAAATATTAACAGACAATGGTTATTATATGATTAAGGATTTAGAAAATAAAAATATAAATGTTTGGAATGGTGAGGAATTTTCAAATGTTCAAGTTAAATATACCGGTGATCAGGAAATTTATAAGATTGCTTTATCAA
>Ga0315273_10001210_pt1 | contig 29055 bp, 17 predicted proteins | sample YL17G02_0_MG_FD_205753 | JGI IMG/M metagenome (GOLD analysis project Ga0315273, IMG submission 205753) | Sediment microbial communities from Yellowstone Lake, YNP, Wyoming, USA - YL17G02_0 | ecosystem: Environmental > Aquatic > Freshwater > Lake > Sediment | place: USA: Wyoming | collected... | reverse complement strand
AACTGGCGACCGACGGTGGCCGTGCTGCACCGGGAGGGGCGTGGGGTGGGAGGAGGCGGCCGCGCACGACGTCGTGCGCCGCCAACCCTCCTCCCCCCGCCCTCCGCGAGGGGTACAAGACCGTCGCTCTGCCACTGAGCTAAAGCAGCGGGGCCGCGCCACGTCCCCGCGACCACTGCCGCGGTCGCGCGGCCAAAACGGTGTCGAAAGATGAATTTTCGGGGGTTCAAGACACAAGGGTTGGTCGATGTGTTTTTTGGTGCGCCGCCCTCTCTCTCCTCCCTCACTCGCTCCCGCTGTCGCTCCCGCTGCCCGTCCGCCGACTCTCGGCCAAGCACCCCGGCGCGGCAGCCAGCAACGCGGCCGCCACCGACGCCGGCGTCGGCCGCGCGCCGCCGCGCGGCGCGAGCGCGGCGCCACCTTTGAGCGTGGCGACGCACTCGCCGCCCCGGTACGCGAGGAGAGTGGGCAAGGCGGCGTCCGGGAAGCCGGGCGAGACGGAGGCGGCTTCGGCGCGCACGAACGTCGTGTCGGCGCCGGCGGGGCCGGAGGCAATCACCCCAAGCGCGTCGTCCACCTCCGCGCACGCCCGCACGCGGTCGCCGTACAGGTGGCACACAACCCAGCGGTCGGCCGACGCGCGCGTGACGCGGGACACGTAGTCCGCCGCGGTGATGGTGGAGACCAACGACGACGCGTGTTCTTTCTCGGCCTTGTCCTTCAATTCCGCCAGCCGTTTGACCCGAAACTCTTCCAGGAATGCGTCGTCGTCAAACTCGCCCTCGAGCTCTTCCACTGCGTCGGCGTCGCCGGCCACGAGCGCGGCCCCGGTCGGCGCGTCGCCCGCCGGCGCCCACGCCGCCGCCTTCCACCGGGGCTCGGCCGGCGCCAGGTTGCCCAGCCGGCGCTGGGCGTCGTCCCACTGGGTGGTGGGCGCGTCGTCGGGGGCGGTGTAGTACGTGCGGTCGTCCATCGCGCGGGGACCGGGGGGCGGCGCGCGCGGCGGCGGGCGCGGGCGAGAGCGCGATCGCCGGCGCGCGGCAGCGGTGGATGCGCGATTTGCAGCGGGCGCGGCGATGTGCGCGCCGGCCTCCCGCCGCTCTCCGTCCCTCTCGCTACCCGCCCCCGTTTCCCGCCCCACCCTTTCCTTCGTACTCGTCCCGTAGCGCTTCGTAGCGCGCCAACTCTTCCTCGCTCAGGGACGGCACAGCGGCCGCCGCGGCGGCGTCAAAATCGGACCGCGACACGACGACGGGCGGTGGGGTCCGCGTGCCGCCGCCTCCTCCTCCCGCCGCCCGCTCCGCCGCCGCCCGCCGCGCGGCCGTGGTCCACGCGTCGGCCGCCACGCCGTACAGGTCGGCGCCGGTGAGCCCCGCGGGCAGCGCGCGCGCCACTTTCGTCAAATCCACCCCCCGCCCCAGCACCATCTTGCGCGTCAACGCGCCCAGCACGGCCGCCTTGTCGGCGGCCGATTTGCCGACGCCGACGTAGACGAGGCGGTCGAGGCGGCCCGGGCGCAGCAGCGCGGGGTCGAGGAGGTCAGGCCGGTTGGTGGCCCCTATGACAAAGACCTGCCCCCCCGCGCCCGCCTGGGCGGCGTCGATCTCGGCGAGCAACGACGCCGTGACGCGGTCCATGACGCCACCCGCGTCGGCGGCGCGCCCACGCGCGGGGGCGAGAGCGTCGAGCTCGTCGAAGAACAAAACGGACGGGGCAGCGGCTTTCGCCCGGCCAAACACGCCGCGCACCGCTTTCTCCGATTCGCCCACATAGGGCGACACGAGCTCGGGCCCTTTGACGGGGATGAACGCGAGCGCGCACTCGGTCGCGACAGCCTTGGCCAGCAGCGTCTTCCCGGTGCCCGGCGGCCCGTAGAGCAGCACGCCGGACCGGGCCCGGCCGCCGGCCGCAAAGAGGGATGGGTGGCGCAGGGGGAGGTCGACGGTGTCGAGGATGGCGTCCCTTGCCGCGGCCAGCCCCCCAACATCCTCCCACTTGACGCGGGGGATGGTGGGCGCGCCTACGGCGATCGCGGACCTGGCGCGGGCGGCTTCGAGGGCGGCGTCGAGGTCGGGCCGGGTGGTGGTGGGGGTCGGCGGGTCGCCCGCCGCGCCGTCGCCCGCTTCTTCCACCGCCCGCGACGCCGCTGCCGCGGCCGCGTCGGCCGCGACCGCCGCCAAATCGGCCGGCAGCAGGCCGGCCGCGGCCGCAGCCGCGGCCTTGAGGTCGGCCTCCGGCAACGCTTCCCCCGCCCGCCCAAGCCCCGCCCGCAGCAGCATGGCCCGCCCGCCAGCGTCCGGCGCGGGCACCGGGATCTCGTGCGTAAACACGCGGCGCGCGCGCGGCGGCAGGGCGTCGGGGGAGGCCGCCGTCGCGGCGAGCAGCACGACCCCCCGCCCGTCGACCGACAGCCCCGCGCCGTGCGTCGTGAACAGGTGGGGCACGCCCAGGCCGGCCGCAATCGCGGTGGGCACGCGCACGCCGCCGGAGACGCCGGCGTCGAGCGCGGCGGCGAGGCGGGCGGTTGTGGTCGGGTCGGCGCCTTCGAATAGGGCGTCGACGTCGGTCAAGAGTAGGAGCGCCGGTGTGTACGGATGCGCCGCGTCAAAGGCGGCGGCCAGGGCGGCGGCGGGCGCGGGACTGCCCGCCGCGCGGGCCGACGGCGACAGGTCGCGCGCCGAAAAACGAACCACCTTGAGCCCCAGCGCCGCCGCCGCCGCCGACGCGGCCGTGGCCCGCCCCGAGCCAACCGGCCCTGTAATCAGCAGCGCGGCACGCACGCCGACGCGGTCGGGGCCGTGGACCAGGGCGGGCGCGAGCGCGCGCGCGGCGGCGCGCCAGGGCGGCAGCAGGGGCCCGGCGCCGGGCAGGGCGGGGTGCGGCGCCCACGCGGCCAGCGCGTCGTCAAACAGGGGCGGGTGGGGGTCCGGACGGGGCGGCGGCGGCGGCGGCTCGCGCGCCGACCGCGGCCGCACGCGCTCCGCGGCCGCCCTCTCCCCCGCCGCCGCGTACCCGCCCACCCCCACCGGCAGCGTGCCCGCGCATCCGACGGGCGCGATGGTCAGAAGGGTGGTGGACGGGTCGATGCGGATGGGGGCGGGGCCGGGCGGGTCGTCGATTTCGACCCGAAAAAAAGACAGGGCCCTCTCCTTGCCGCCGCCCGCGCCGCCCACGAGGGCGTCCGCCAGCGCCGCATCGCCCGCGGTGTCGGGATCCGGCACGGCAAAGACGTCGCGGTGGGCGAGGACGCGCGGCGCGGCCCGGAAATAGGCGGCGACAGCGTCGGCGAGCGGGGCTGGCGGGGTGGTTGGAGCGGTCGCCGCCGCGGCGCTCGTCCCGTCCACATCCTCCTCGTCGTCGTCGCTACCCGCAGCCGGCAGCGCGGCGTCGGCCGGCTGCCGCAGGAGCGAGACCGTCGCCCTCCTCGCCGCCTGCGGCCGCGCTCTCTGGCTCGCCGGCGCCCCCCCTCCCGCCCGCCGCACGACGACCGCGTCCTGAGGCGCGGTGGCCTGCGAGCCGTCGGGCGCGAAGAAGGGGGCGAGGTGGCGTTGAAAGCCAAGGTTGTGCGCGAGCAGCGGCGCGAGCCACGCCGTGCCGCCGTCGGCGCCCGCGGGCGCCGCCGTCGCGGTCGCCAGACGCGCGGGTGCATCCGTGCGGGCCGCGTGCTGCACTTCGACGGCCGCGCCGGCGTGCAGGCCGAGCGCGGCGAGCGTCGCGGGCGCGAGCGCGAGCTCGGCGTGCACGTCCCGTGCGCCCGCCCACGCCGCATCATCCGGCGCGGCTGCCGGCTCCGTCAGCAACGCGACGCGCAGCAGCCGCGGCGGCGGCCCGTCTGCGCCGCCGGCATTGGGCAGCAGCGGCGCAGCGGCGCGGGCGAGGCGCTCGGCGGCGGAGCCGGACACGACGGCGCCGGACGGCAGGACGCCGCGGAGCGAGGAGGGAGGGGGAGGAGGGGCCATGGCGGCCGCGAGGGGCGCCGCCCTCGTGCAGACTGCGGTCGGTAGCGGCGGTTCGGAGCAAGGAGACAGGGGGAGAGACCGAGCTGCCCGCCACGGTGTGTGGGGGAGAGACCGAGCTGCCCGCCACGGTGTGTGTCGGAGTCGCCCGGGGGTTAACGCCGACCCGCCCGGGGCCCCGGCCGCTCCCCCCCCCCCCCCCGACCCCCCCCCCCCCCTTTTTTCTTTCTTTCCTTCCTTTCATTTCTTCACCGCCATCCCGAACGAGGCGTACATGTTGACCCGGTCCAGGTACGGCGTGACGTCGGCCCGGGCCAGGGTGGAGGCCGCGAAGCCGGCGGCTTCAATGATGGCGACGTACCACGGCGCGACCGACGCCGACCGCCAGATGACGCGCCCGCCCGGCGCAACGTGCGCCGCCAGCGCCGCCGCCAGCGTCCTCGCGTACGCGGCGTCGGTCCAGTCGACGTGGTCCATGAGGATGACGGCGGTGTAGCCCCCGGGCGGCGCGGCCGCGAGCGCGTCGAGGAACGGGCACGTCACGATGCGCAGCGCGTCGAGGGGCGCGCCCCCGGCGGCGCTCAGCGTCGCCAGCGCGTCCGGCTTGAGGTAGGCGGGGCACGCGTCCTTGGAGAAGCGGCCCATGAGGGAGACAAAGTAGTAGGGGTTGTCTTTTGCCACGTGGCTCCGCCGCGCGACGCCGTCGGCCGCGCGCGCGACATAGTCCGACAGGCGCACGCCGTCGCCCTCAATCATGCGGTACTGGGAGGAGGGGACGCCGGCGCCAAACCAGAGGGTGATACGGTTGAAGAGGGTGTGCGCGAGCGCGGCGCTCGCGCCGCGCACCAGGGCGCGCGGCGCGCGCTTGAAGAAGCGTACGGGCCAGCCCGCGTCCCAGCGCGCGGTTTGGACGGCCAGGGAGGGGGCGGTGGCGAGCGACTCGAGCCAGGAGAGGAGGCGGAGCGCGGCGGCGCCCGCGCGCACCGCGCGCACGATCGCGCCGTGCCCGCCCTGCCAGTAGAGCCCCCCCGTCGCCTCGTCGAAATAGTGCAGGCGCGCGCGCCAAAAGGCCCACGCGTCCTGGGAGAGGTGCGGGGCGAGGCGCGATTCAAAGAGCGACCGCGCGCCGGGGTGGTGCCCGTCGCCCAGCAGCCGCCACGCGTCGGCCGCCGGCAGCGCGCGCACGATGGCCGCCTTCATCTCCAGCAGGTGCGATTGGGCCGGGTTGCCGTCGACGCAGGTGACGGAGGACACGCCGTCGAGCAGGAAGTTGAGCGCATTGTCGCCGCCCGACGTCAGGGTCAGCACCCGGTCCCCCGGGCCCGTCTGCAGGGTGGCCCGGTCCAGGGCAGAGTCTTCCCAGGAGACCGAGTAGATAAAGGTGGCGGTGGGGGAGAAGAGGCGCGCGAGCGGCGACGGGGCGGGGGTCGCGGTGGTGGCCGCGATCGGCGCTTTGGCCGCGCTCTTGGGCGTGGCCAGGTACGCGTACCATGGGGCGCGAATGAACGGAACGTACGGGATGCGGCCGTCGGCGTTGACCTCCCACGCGCGGTCGAGCCGGTGGTCGAGGTACGCCCGCCGCTCCGGCCCCAGGATCACGCCGTCCCCCTCGAACGCCGCCCGCCAAAAAGCACGGCGCGCGAACGAGTGGGCGCGGGCGGGGGCGTCGCGGTGGGAGGAGACGTAGAAATCGGCGGCGCCGAGAATGCCCTCGGTCGGGTGGAGGTAGGAGATGGCAGCGTCGACCGCCGCGTGAAAGTCGGGGATCATGGAGAGGGAGTAGGAGAAAGTGACCGCGTGCGCGAGGCCGGCGGCGGCGGGGGGGGCCCACGCCGTCGCGTCGCCGCGGGACACGTGGACGTTGGTCCAGCCCTCGGCGTCGGCGCGCCGCTTGGCCACGGCCAGCAAGGGCCGGCACAGGTCCACGATGTGGACAGACTTAAAAAAGTCGAGGGGGAGGAACTCGGCCATCGCGGCGACGTTCGCGCCGGTGCCCCCGCCGGCGTCGACCCACACGCAGCGCCCGGCGAGGGAGGGGTTGGCCCGGAGCTTGGCGGCGAGGGCGGCGAGCATGGGGCGGCGGCCGTGCAGGAAGTCGGCGCGGAAGTCGTCGTCTGGAAAGGGGGGGGAGAGGGGAGGCGGGGGTTGAGTGGCGTCGACGGCGCCGCGGCGCGCGCGAAGGCACCTCCTTTGGCCGCCTCCCGTCGCCGCCCGCCACCCGCATCCACGCTCCCACGGCACCGCACTCACATTCGTTCGCCTGGTTTTTGTAGAACGAGTCGAGGCGTTCCGCGTGCGAGGCGCCCTGCGAGATTCGGCGTCGGCGACGGTCGGCGGGCCATGCGCCGGCTTCCCGCCCCGCGCGCCCCCTTTTTGACCCCCCACCTTGATAGGCTGAAGCCACATGGCCTTAAGGCAGATCAGATCATTCTTCAGCTTGGCCAGGCGGCCCGTGGGCGCGGGCGGCGTGAGGTCGAAGGATTGCGCAGAGTCCCCGCGCACCAGCGCCCGCCCCGCGGCCGCGCCATCCTTCAAAGTCAGCGGCACCGTGCCGCCCAGGGGGACGAGGGCGGGCATAGGGGTGGCGTCGCCGCCGCGGCCCATCGTGGAAAGAGGGGCGAAAAGAGGAGGGAGGTCGTGCAGAGTGCACGGCGCCAACGCGCTGGCCTCGCCCCACACCTCGCGCGCCCCGCCCCGCGCCCCGCCCCCATGTCGTCCACCAAGCGCAAATCCACCGGGGCGCCGCCCGCGGGCCAGCGCTCGATCGCGGCGTTCTTCGGGCGGCCTGCGCCCAAGCCCGAGGTATGGGGAGGAGGGAGGGGGCTCGAGCCCCCGCGCGATGGCGTCGCAGCCGTGTCGCGCGCCGCGGGGCGGGAGGAGGGGGGCGGCGACGCCCCCGGCGCCCGTGGGCCGGCGTCCCCCATTCAAGCGACAATCGCCCGCCCGCAGGAGCCCGCGGCCAAGCCGCCGCCGCCTCCCGCGCCCCAGGCTGAAACCGAGGCCGATATCGCGCGCCCGCCGCCGGCAAAAAAGGCGCGCGCTGCGCGCCCGGCGCGCCCGGCGCGCCGCGCGGTCGTTGACTCGGACGACGACGACGCCCCTGCCGCCGCCGCCGCATCCAGCGACGACGGCTCCAGCTCGGCGTCCGAATTCGTGGCGGGCGATGAGGCGGGCGCGTCGTCCGAGAGCGACGACTCGTCGCTCGCCGCGTCGTCGTCGGACGAGGGCGAGGCCGACCCGGACGAGGCCCCGTCGCCGGTCAAGCCGTCGCCCGTTAAGCGTGGCGGGGCCGCGGGCCGCGGCCGTGGCGGTGGCCGCGGCGCCGCGACGCCCGCCCCCCGCACCGCCCCTCCCCCGACGCCCGCCACCCCCTTCACCCCCGCCGCCTCGTCCATGACCGCCCCGCCCTCCTCTGGCGGCGGCGGCGCCGACGTCGCCCGCTTCGCCGCCCGCGCCGCCGAGCGCTTCCCCTTTCTCGCGCCGGCCGCCCTCCGCGACGCGGCCGGCCGCGCCCCGGACAACCCGGACTACAACCCGCGCACGCTGCGCATCCCGCCGGGCTGGTTCAAAGCGGCCAAGGTGACTGAGGCGCAGCGGCAGTGGTGGGAGCTCAAAGCGAAAAATTTCGACTCGGTCCTCTTTTTCAAAATGGGCAAATTCTACGAACTGTTTGAGATGGACGCCCACACGGGCGCCGACGTGCTGGGCCTGCAGTACATGCGGGGCGACCAGCCGCACTGCGGGTTTCCCGAGGCGTCGTACGCGCCGCACGCCGCGGCGCTGGCCCGCGCCGGGCGCCGCGTCGTCGTCGTCGAGCAAACGGAGACGCCCGCCGGCCTGGCGGCGCGCAACGAGCTGCGCAAGAAGCAGGGGCTGCCCAAGGCGGCGGTCGTGTCGCGCGGCGTCGTCGCCGTGCTGACCGCGGGGACCTTGGTCGACCCCGACATGGTGGATGCGTCTCCCGACGCCACCATCGTCCTGGCCCTGTGCCAGGCGCCGTCGGACGACCCGTCGCAGCTCATTCTCGGCGCGGCGGCCATCGACGCGGCCGCCGGCCGCGTCGCCGTCGGCGGCTGGGCCGACGGCCCCGGCGCCCCCCGCCTGCGCGCCCTGCTGGCCGAGCTGCGCCCGGTGGAGCTGGTGCTGCCGCCGGCGGGCGATGAAGGCTGCCTGGGGGCGGAAGCGGCGGCCGCGCTGCGCGCGGCCGCCGCGGGGGCGGCCGGCGAGCACTGGCTGCCGCGCGGCGGCGACGCCGGTGCGTGGGACGCGATTGGGGCGGCGACCGCCGCGTCGGCGCGCTGGGGGGCGGCGCCGGCGCTGCTGGAGCGGCTCGCGGCCGCGCGCCCCGCGTCCCCCACGGCCGCCGCCGCCCTCGCCGCCCTCGGCGGCGCGGCCGCCTTCCTGGGCGACTGCCTGCTCGACCGCGCCGTGCTCGCGTCGCCTGCGTCCCTTGTGCCGCTGCCCGGCTGCTGCGAAGGGTCGGAGGAGGGGTCGGAGGCCGGCGCGGCCGCCGCCACCAACCTCACCCCCCTCCCCACCACCGTCGTCTCCATCGACGGCCCCGCCCTGGACGCCCTGGAGGTCCTGGTCAACACGACCGGCGGCTCCGCGGGCACCCTGCTCTCCGCCCTGGATTTCTGCGTCACCCCCGGCGGCCGCCGCCTGCTGCGCGGCTGGCTGTGCCGCCCCCTGGGCGCCGCGGCGGCCATCGTGCGCCGCCAGGACGCGGTGGCCGCGTTGCTCGACGGCGCGGGGCGCGGCGAGGCCGACGCCGCGCGCGCGGCCCTGGCCCGCGTTGGCGACCTCGAGCGCGCCCTCGCCCGCCTCGTCGCCCTGGCCACCGCGGGCGGCGCGGGGCGGGACGCCGACGGCGTCGTCCTGTACGAGGACGCGGCCAAGCGGCGGGTGACCGCGGTGGCGACCGCGCTGGGGGGCGTGCGCGCCGTGCTCTCGACGCTGGCCGCCATCCGCGCCCTGCCCGCGGGGGACGCCGGCGGCGAGAGCGGGTTGCTGCGCGAGCTGACGGGCGACCCGGCGCTGGCGCCGGGGGAGGCGGCCCTGGCGGAGCTCGAGGCCGCGGCCGACTGGCGGTCTGCCGTCGCGACCGGCCGCCTCGCGCCCGCGCCCGGCGCCGACCCCGCCGTCGACGCCGCGACGGCCGCGCTCCGGGACGCGGACCGCGCCTTGGCCGACCACGAGGCGGGCGAGCGGGCGGCGCTCGGGTGCCGGTCTGCGGCGCTCGTCTCGGTCGGCAAAGAAACGCACCTCCTTGAAGTGCCCGCGCCCACCCCCGTCCCCCCCTTCTACGACCTCGTGTCCCAACGCAAAGGCTTCAAGCGGTACGCGTCGCCCGAACTGCGGCGGCTGGTGGGCGAGCGCGCGCGCGCGGTCGCCGACCGCGACGCCGCGGCGGGCGGCGTGCTCAAGGGCCTGCTCGCCCGCGTCGCGGCCGCGGCGCCCGCCTGGGCGGCCGCAGTCGCGGCCGCGTGCACCCTGGACGCCCTGCTCTCGCTGGCCGCGGCGGCAGAAGCGGGGGCGGCGTCCGGGCCCATGTGCCGGCCGACCGTCGTCGACGCTCCGGCCTCTGACCCCCAGTCCCTGCGCGCGTCCGCCCTGCGCCACCCCGCCGCCGACGCCCTGCTCGCGTCCGCGGCCGCTGGCGCGGCCGCGTTTGTGCCCAACGATGTGGCGCTCGGGGGGGCGGCGCCGCCCTTTGTCCTCCTGACCGGCCCCAACATGGGCGGCAAGTCCACCCTCCTCCGCCAAGTCTGCCTCGCCGCCCTCGCCGCCCACGTCGGCGCCTGGGTGCCGGCGTCCTCCTTTGCGCTCACCACGGTCGACGCCATCTTTGTGCGCATGGGCGCGAAAGACGCGCTCCTCGCCGGGCAGTCGACGTTCGCGGTCGAACTCCAGGAAGTCGCCGCCCCCCTCGCCCGCGGCACCCCGCGCTCCCTAGTCGCCCTGGACGAGTTAGGGCGCGGCACGGCGACCGGCGACGGGGCGGCGATCGCGGGCGCGGTGCTCGCCAAGCTCGCGGGCGACGTGCGCTGCCGCGGCCTGTTCGCCACCCACTACCACGCCCTCGCGGACGAAGCCGCGACCACCCGCACCGCGGCCGTCATGCACATGGCGGCCGACGTGGGCGGCGCGGTGGCGCCGGGGCGCGAGCGGGTGACGTTTCTGTACAAGCTGACGCCTGGCGCGTGCCCCCGGTCGTACGGCACCAACGTGGCGCGCCTGGCGGGCGTGCCCGACGCGGTGGTCGACCGGGCGGCCGCGCTCGCGGCGGGGCTCGAGGCCGGCGCGGGGCTCGCCGTCGCCGGCGGCGTGCCGCGCGCCGTCGCGGCCGCCGTGCGCGCGGTGGCGGCCGCGGCGGCGGCGGGCGACGCCGCCGCGCTCAAAGCCGCGGCGGCGGCGGTGGTGTAGGTGGGGGAGAGAGAGAGGCGGGGTTCGGCCTTCGGACAAACATGTGTCACAGTGCTCCTCCGTCTCCTCCTCTCCCCCCCCTAATCCCGGCGCGGCGCTTTGGCGCCTCTCTTGAGGGACGCGACCCGCTCCCGCAGCGCGGCGAGCGACGCGGCGGGCCCCGCGGCGGGCGCGCGCGCGGGCGCGGGCGCGCCGCCGACCGCGGTCAGTCTCACCGCCTCGACCCGGGCGCGCAGCTCGTCCAGCGAAGGAGGGGGGAGGCAGCCGGCTGGCTGCGCGGCGGCGGGCGCCGCGGGCTCGGCCACCACCCTCTCCCCTCCCCCACCTTCCTGGCCCTCCCTCCACCGCTCGTCGGCGCGGGCCACGCCCCGCGCGATGTACGCCCGAAAGTGGTCGGACGTTTTGGCGAGGTGGGGCGCCAGGTCGACGTGCGGGCGCGCGCGGCGAAACACGGCGAGCGCGTCCAAGCCCGCTTCGGACGTGGCTTTGGCGCCGATGAGGCGGAAGATGGAGGCGAGCTCGGATTTGGAGGTGGCGCCGGGGGTGGCGGGCGGGGGGCGGGCCGGCGCGGGGGTGAACGCCGGCGCCGGTGCCGCCGCCTTGGCCGCCACCACCTCCTCCTGCGGTTGGCCCAGCGCCCCGGCCGCTTGCAGGGTGGCCAGGTTGAGCTCGACGTAGGACGCGAGCAGGGGCCTCGGCGCCGCGCGCGCGTCGACGCCGACCGCAGCTAAGTCTGCGGAAATGGCGTGCCCGCGCGCCCGGCACAGCTCGTGCACCAGCCCCTTGACCGCGCGCAGCACACCATCGTCGGCCGCGCCCCGGGCGCGCACAGCGTCCGGGCCAAGGGCATCCAAATGGGCCGCGACCGCGGCGAGCGCGGCGCGCGCCGCGCCCGCGCCGGGCGGCGGGCACGCGGCGGCCAGCGATTTGGACGCTTTGCCCAGGCAGCGGGCAACCAGGTCGTCAAACCGAGCGCGGACGGGAGCGCCGCCCGCGGCGACGGCGGGGGGGGGGGCGGCGGCGAGCGCGAGGAGCGCGCACGCCGCGGACGCCGGCGCCGCCGCTTCCAGCAGTTTGAGCATGGCCACGTTGACGCCGCGGAGTAGCGTCCCATCCCCGCCGGGGCCGGCCAGGCGCGGGTCGAGCAGGCGGGCGAGGAGCGCGCCGGCGAGCGCGGCGAGAGAACTGGCGTCGAGGCTGGCGGCGACGCCCGGCGCGGCCGCGGCGTGCATGACCGCGTTGAGCACGTACCGCGCCGACCTCGACTTGCGGGCAGGATCACCACCGGGCGCCAGCGCTGCGTCAAACGCCGGCGCGGCGAGGGCCGCGAGCGCGCGCGCGAGTGCGCGCGCGTCGCCCGCCGCGCGCGCCATCGCTGCGGGCGACAGCACGCCCGACGCGGCGTCCATGAGCTCGTAGCAGAGCGCTTTCATGCCCTCGGTGGCGACGGCCAGGTCGGGGGAGGTCAGGTCGGCCATTCCCGCGGCCCAAGCATCCAACCCCGCGTCGCGCCGCTCGGGCGGCGCGGGCGTGACGCCGCCCGCCGCGCCGGGGGTCGGGGGAGGGGCCGGCGTGGGCGCGCCCGCGGGGAGGCGGCGGCCGGGCGGGCCGCCAGCCGTGGGCGGTGGCGCGGGCGTGCGAGCGGTCGCCGCGCCGCCGTGGCGCGCGGGCGTCGCCGACGGCGGGCCGGCGCCGCCAAACGCGGCCTGGACGGCCGACCGCGTCGCGACGGCCAAAGGACCGACCGCGCGCCAGGCGGCGGCCTCGCCGTTAGCCGCCGCGAGCGCGGCCAGCGCGGCGACCGCTCCGTCCCGCGTCTCCGGATCCGCATTTCCCGCCAACGCCGCAACCGGCGCGTACGGCGCCGCAGTCGGCGACGCGCCGCGCGCGGCGCCGGCGTCGGCGGCGTCCCGGAAAAAGGCGAGCGCGGCGGCGCGGCCGCGCCCGGGCGCCAGCGCGGCGCCCGCCGCCTCCAAAACCAGCCCTGGCGGCGCCACGGCGAGCGCTTCGTCCAGGACGGCGCGCCACGCGTCGCGCGCGTCGCGCGCGGGCGCCGCGGTTGCGGCCGCCACCGCGTCGGCGAGCGCCAGGCCCGCTTCGGCGGCCGACAGGGGCGCGCCCCGCCGAGCGAAAGCTTCCAGGACGGCACGCGCCAGGCGGGCGGCCGTGACGAGCAGAAGAGGGGGGGAGAGCGGGTCGCGCGCTGTGGTAGCCGCCCAGCGGAGTAGGAGGTCGGCCGCGCCCAGGGCCGCGCCGTCGGCCGTGCCAGACTCAATGTGGGACGCCAGGGAGGATGCGACGTCTGTCGCGCCGGCGGCGCCGCCGTCGAACAGGCGGCGCGCGGCGTCGGGGGCGAGCAGCGAACCGAGCGCCGCGCGCAGGTCGCCAACCGCGCCCTGCTTCAGGCGAGCGTCCTTGCCGCGCGATTCGGCGAGCAGAGGAGGGGGTGGTGGGGAGGCCGGTGCGACGGGCGCGGGCGCAACCGACACGCGGGGCGGCGGCGCGGCGGCCAACTCTTTCGCGCGCGCCACGTCGGCCGCCGCGCCCGCCCTGCGCACGGCGTCCACGACCGCGACCCGCGCGGCCGCCGGCTCCAGGCGGGCGGCCGCGGCGGCGGCAGCGGTGGCGCCCAGCGCGCGCGCAACGGCCGCCGCGAGCGCGGCGCCCGCGTTGCGCGCGGGGGGGGCGCGGTCGCCCAAGCCCGAGGCGGCCGCGGCGAGCAGTTCCTTGGGGCAGGCGGCCGCCGCGCCGGGCGCCGCCGCCGCCGTGGCCAGCCAACCCAGCGCCGCGGCGCGCGCGTCGCTCCCGCGCGCGGCGACCGCTGCCGCCGCCGCGGGCGCCAGTACCCGCTCCGCCGGCGCCACCCCCGCCCACGCGGTGAGCAGGGCAATGGACCCATCCCGCACGCCTTTCTTCTTGTCGCCCAGGCACGCGAGCGCGGGCGCGAGCAGCGGCCGCCCGGCGCCGTCCCACCCCGGCCCCACCGCGGCTGCCAGCGCGGCCGCCACGGCCAGCGTGCGGGCCACGATGTTGGCGTTGGCGTCGTTCAGCCGGGCGCGCAAGGCGGCAGGGAGGGGGCCGAGGTCGGGGGTGATAGGGCCGCGGGCCGCGGCAAGGGCGTCTTCCACGTCGGCCAGCGCCGCGTTGCGCGCCTGCCACGCGGGCGCCTCCAGGCGGGCCAGGAGGTCTGCCGTGATAAAAGGGGCGATGGAGGTGGCGGTGGTGGCGGTGGGAGGGAGGGGGGGCGTTGCGCGGGGCGAGGAAGGAGCGGGGGCGCGCGGCGCGGCGGCCGCGACCGCGCCACCACCGCCACCGCGCGCCGCCCTCGTCGGCGCCGGCGGCGGCCCCGGGTGGGCGTCAAACGCAGCCTTCAGCGTCGCCAGGGCGGCCGGCTTGGCGCGAGCGGTGGCGGCCGCAGCCAGCGCGGCCCCGGCGTGCGCGTGGAGCCGGCCGAGCGCGGCGACGCCCGCCGCGCGCAGCGCGGGCGCCGTCGCGCCCGCCGCGTCCAGCATCCAGTCGGTGATCGCGGCACCGTCAAAAGCGGCCAGGCCAAAGGCGTCGACGGCGGCGGCGGCCCAGGTGACGCACTCGGCGGCGGCGCGCGGGCTCTTGGCGGCGGCGGCGCGCGCGCGGGCGACTGCCGCGACGGCGGCAGGGCCGGCGCCCTCGGCCAGCGCCATCAGCGCCTCCGTCGCCGGCAATTTAGTCTTGGCGTCGGCCAGGCGGTCGGCCGCGCCCGCGGCGGCGGCCGCGGCGTCGCCGCGCGCGAGCGGCGCCGCGCGCGCCGCCACCGCCTCGACCACCGCCAGGCACCGGCCCACAACCTGCAGGTTGGCGTCGCCCCACCCGGGCAGGACAGAGACGGCGGCCAGCAAGGAAGAGGGTGGGGGGGTGCCGTTTTCGTCCAGCGCCGCGACGGCCACCGCGAGCGCGTCGGCCGCCGCCAGCCGCTCCTTCCAGGCGGCCGACCGCAGACCGGCCACGACGGCGGGACCGGCGAACGCTTCCAGGACGGCCTCGGCTTCGGGGGCGGGCATGGGAGACGGGAGGGCGCCGTCGTCAGCGGGTGGAGCAGGACGCAGCGGCGCCGGCGGCGGCGCGCCCGCCGCCGCCCGCGGCTTGGCGGCAGGCGCAGGCGGGCGGCGAGGCAGGGGCGCGGTGCCGTTGGTGGCGCGCGGCACGAGCGGGGCGGGCGCGGCAGCGCGCGGCGCCGGCGCGGTCGGCGCAGGCCGCGGCGCGGCAGCGCCGTCGTCCACCGCAGCCACCGCCGCGATGCGGGCCCGCCCCCGCGCATCGATGGGCAGCTGCTCCAGGGCGGCCGCGCCGCCCTTCCCCGCTGCCCGCGCGAGCGCGGCGAGCGCGGCCGCCGCCGCGTCGCGCACCTCGGGCGCCGCCGCGCCCAACCCAGACGCCGCCACCGCGCCAAACGCGGCCAGCGCCTTGCCCGCGGCGGCCGGCTCGAGCGTCGGCGCGACCGAGGCGACGACCGCGAGCGCGGCCGTGCGCTCGGCCGGGCTCGCCGCTGCGCACGCCGCCGCCACGTCGTCCCCGGCGTCCGCCAGCGGCACGCAGTGCGTCAGCGCGGCGCGCAGGGCGGTGGCGGAAGCCGTGCGCACGGCGCCGTTTTTGTCCTTGAGCTTGGCGGCGAGCGCGGGGATAAACGGGCGCGCGGCGGCCCCGAGCGCCGCGCGCGCGCCCGCACAGAGCGCCCCCACCGCCGTCGCCGCCTCCGCCACGCACGCCGCGTTGGCTTCGGTGGCCAGCGTCTTGCGCAGGGCGCGCAGCAGGTCGTCCCAGGGGGCGGGGGCGAGGCGCGGCGCCGACGCTGCGGTCGCGACCGCGCGCAGCGCGTCGCGCCGCTCCGACCATTTGGGGGAAGAGAGGCCCGTCCAAAAGGCCTTTGTCAGCACAGGCGTGATGTCGACGGGGGGAAGGATGGCGTGCGGGTCGATGGGGGCGACCGGCAGCGGCGGCGGCGGCGCGGCCGCGTCGTCCGGCGCGCCGCCCGCGCCCTCGTCCACCTCCATCGCCGTCGCGGCCGCCGCCTCCTGCGCCTTGGTGCGCCGGGTGGGCACGAGCGGCCCGGCAGCCAGCGCGGCGTCGGTCAAGGCCGCCACGTCTTTCGCGAGCGCGTCGCCCGCGCGCACGAGGCACGGCGCGACCGCGCCCCGCCCCAAGCATGCCGCCAGCAGCGCGGTCACTTTTTTGGCGCCGTCGCGCACTGGGCCCGCCTTGGACGCGTAGAGCGGCGGGAGGCCGGCGAGGAGCGCGGGGAGCGGGAGCGCGGCCGGCCCGAACGCCTCGAGTGCCGCCACCAGCGCCCCGACCGCCGCCCCCGCCACCTTGGGCAGGCGGTCGCCCGCGCCCGCGAGCAGGGCGGGCACCGCGGCGTCGCCGGCGCCCGCGCCGACGAGCAGGAGGACGGCTTCCGTCGCGCGCGCGGCGGTGGCGGGGCGGCCTTTGAACGCCTTTTTGACGAGCACGGAGGCGAGGTCGGGCGCGATGCTGTGGGAGAAAAGGGAGGGCGTGAGGCGGGCGCCGGCGCGCGGCGCGGCAGGCATCGTGCGCGCATACGCCCGCCGCGCCTCGTCCTCACCGCGCGGCGCTCTCCTCGGTCGCCACCTGCAGCCAGGCGACGCATGCGTCCAGCGCGGCGTCTTGGGCGGCGGCGTTGGCGTCGCCCGCGCCGCGGACGAGCAGGGAGGCTGCGGGAAGAGGGATGGGGATGGGGGCGGGGGCGCCGCACGGAGTCTCGACACCCGGCCGCCGCTGCCGACACGCGCCACGACGCTCACCATCCACCGCGCCACCAGCCGCGGCAAGCCCCGCCAGGTCGGCATACGCGTCGCGGCGCGCCTTCCAATGCGCGTGGGCGGCGCGGTCGGCCAGCGGCAGCGCCCGGGCGGCGGCCAGCAGGGCGGCGTCGTCGCCGCCGTCCGCCATGGCGGTCCGAGGCGGGAGGGAGTGTACGGCGGAGGGGCGCCGGCGACGGGCACACACCGCCGACCGCCGACGGAGCCGTAGCCATGCTCCGGCCGCCGACGTCGACTCGTGTGCAGGCGCCCGCCCGCGCGCCGGCCGGCGCGCGCCTGGCGCGCCGGCCGGCGCGCGCCGCCACCATGCGCCCTGCCGCCTCGGGCTGCCCCGTCGGCTTTGGCGAGTCCGCTTCCACGCCAGAGCCTGCAAGCAAGGTGGCCGACCTCGAGCCGGCGCTGACGCCGCCCGACCTGGCCAACCTGCCCAGGCCGACGGGCGAGTTCTACCTCCCGGTCGTGGGCGAAACACTGTCCCACTCCAAAGACCACCTGGCCTGGGCGCACGCGCGGTGAGTGGCGAGGTGGAGGTGGATGGTGGTGGGCGGCGGCGGCGGCGCGGCGCCTACCCCACCCCCTTCCTCCCTCTAGCGTCGCCAAGCACGGCCCCGTCTTTCGCTCCCACCTCGTCGGCATTCCCTGTGTCGTCGTCACGTCCGCGCCCGACATCGCGGCCGTCATGTTTGGGGAGCACCGGGTGACCGAATGGTATGGCGTCCCCAGTTTCACGCGCCTCCTCGGCCGGTCGGCCGACGCGAGCGTTCAGGCCTCCAAGGAGCGCCACGGCCGCCGCCGGCGCCAGCAGGCGACGGCGTTCACGCCGGACGCGCTCGCGGGGTACGCGCCGCGCGTCGAGGCCGCGACGCGGTCCGCGCTCGCGCGCTGGGCCGCCGCCACGGGCGAGGCCGGCGGCGTCGACCTCTACGCCGCGCTCAACGTGCTCACGTTTGACTACGCCGCCGCGACTGTGGTCGACCTCGGCCTGACGCGCGAGGCGCGCGCGGAAGTGCTCGCGCACTGGACTGCCTTCACGACCTCGCTCTTCTCCCTGCCGATCGACGCGCCCGGCTTCCCGCTGCGGCGCGGCCTGCGCGCCAAGGCGCGCGTCGTGGCCGCGCTGGGCGACACGGTGGAGGCTTACCGGCAGGCGGCGGGCAAGGAGACTCCTTCCACCATGTTGGGCCATTATGTTGCCGCTCGTGCGGCCGACGGCGACCCGGTCGACGCCGAAGAACTCGTCGACACCACGCTCGGCCTGCTGCTGGCGGGGCACGAGACGTCCCACTCGGCGCACGTCGCGCTGCTGGGGCTGCTGCCGGCGCTCGGCGCCGACGTGCGCGCGGCGCTCGAGGCCGAGCAAGCGGCCGTCGTCGCGGCGCACGGCGATTTGCTGACCCCAGCCGCCTTGGCCGCCATGCCAGTCGCGGACGCGGTGTCCAAAGAGTGCCTGCGCATCCTCGGCCCCGCCGAGGGCCTCTTCCGCCGCGCGACGGCCGACTTTGCGCTCTCGGGGCGGCGCGTCGCCGCGGGCGACGTCCTGTACGTCTCCAATCTGTATGCCAAAGCGTCCGACCCGGGGCTGGGCGGGATCAAGGGGGGCGTGCTCCCTCCGGCGCATATGGACGCAAACGCGGCTGCCTCGTCTGTCCGCCCCGACCGCTGGCTCGGCGGCCCGGACCCCGCGCCGTCCGCCGACTCGTTCGGCCTCGCCTTTGGCCTCGGCCGGCACGCGTGCCTCGGGGCGCCCCTCTACGCGATGGAGGCCAAAGCTCTGTTGGCCGTCGTCGTCCGCGAGTACGATGTCGCCATCGTGTCGGCGACCGCGTGGTCGCCCTCGTGGGCGGCGCAGGGGTCCCGGTTCCGTGCCGGCAAGGCGGGCATCAAGATAGCGTTTGCGCGGCGGGCGGCGCCGCTCGTCGCGGGTGGTGGTGGTGGGGCGGTCGGCGCCGCCGCGCCGGCGGGCGCCGCCGCTTGACGTCGGTCAATTCGATTTCTGTGTTTGGCGCCGGGCGGCGGTATCGGGGGCTTGCTTTGGGGGTGTTCGTGCGCGCGCGTTGTGATTTTTATCACTCCCTTGTCCCCCGCCCGCCGCCGGCCGGCTCCCCGCCGCCGCGGCCACGTGCCGTGTCCCTCGAGAGCGCCCTCCCTCGATGCTCCGCCGCGCCGCGGCCCTGCTGCTGGCCGCCCTGGCCGTGGCGGCCGCCACCGCCACGGAGCCGGCGCCCCTGGAAGACGGCGCCGTCGTCCAGCTGACGGTGAGAAAAGACGCGGCATTCGCGGCGCGGCGGAGGCCGCGATGGGGCGGTCGCCCATCGCGCTCCCCGCTCCCCTCCTCTCCAGGACGACAATTTCAATGCCCTGACCAAGGATGGTGCCCCCTGGTTTGTCGCCCTGGTGGCGCCGTGGTGCGTGTGGCGGTGGACAAGGGCAAAGTAAAGGTCGTCGCCGCGCGCCGCGCCCTTCTCCCCACGCCCTCCCCTCCCTCTCTTCTCCCAGGTGCGCTCACTGCAAGCAGTTGGAACCCACGTGGCGCGCCGTCGCGTCCAAGCTGGCCGGCGACGTCTCGGTTGGCGCCATCGACTCGACCAAGGAGCGCGCGCTCGCCGCGCGCTTTGGCGTGCGCGCGTTTCCGTCGCTCTACCTGCTGCGCGACGGCGCCGCCTACGCGTACGGCAACCGCCCCCGCACCGAGGCCGAGCTGGTCGCGTTTGCGCAGGGCGGGTGGCTCGACGCCGACCCGCTGCCCAGCCACCGCGCGCCCAACTCGGGCGTGGGGCGCGCGCTGGGGTCGATTGCCGCCGCGCCGGGAGGGCTGGCTGCCACATACCGGCGCCTGCACCACGGCCGCGGCTGGCCCGCGCTCGCGGTCGTCGGCCTGCTCCTGGCCGGCCCGGTCGCCCTCGGCCTGGCCGCGGTCGCGGCCGCGGACGCGGTGGTGACGCGGAGCGCGAGGGCGGGGGCGGTGGCGGCGAGGGCTGCTGCTGCTGCTGCTGCTGCTGCTGCGGCGGCGGCGGATGACAGGCCGCACGCCGAGTGAAAGCGTCGCGGCATTCTCACGGGGGGGGCTCCACTCATGTGTTGCAAAGAAGGCGGGCGCAGGGCTGAGGGGGCGGGAGCGGCGCCGGAGAGCGCGGCGCGTTGGTTTTCTCTCACGCGCGGCGCGCCGCGGCGAGTCGCGCGACCAGGTCGGCCTTTTTGCCGCCCGTCGGCAGGCCGGCCGCCTTGAGCGCGGACTTGAGCTGGGAAACGGTCATGTCGGCGCCGGGCGCAGAGGCGGCGGGCGCAGGGGCGGCGGGCGCAGGCGTCGCCGCGGCGGGCGCCGCCGCGGCGGGCGCCACCGTCCGCGGCGCCACCGTCCGCGGCGCCACCACCGGCGCCGCCTTGGCCGGCGCCGTCTCCGCGCCCCGCACGGTCACGGCGGGCGCGCCCGCGGCCCATGCGTCGTCGACCGCGACAGAGGCAGCCGCGGGCGGCAACTCGACCACCCGGTTCGGCCCGTCCTGCCACGCCACAGCGGCCGCGGCGCCGTCGACCTCGACCAGCTTGTACTCGAGGACAGGGCTGGGAGGAGGGAAGGAGGGTGGGGGGTCGGCCTCGCCGTCCCTCGCGGCGCGCGCCTCCACGCTCGCCGCTCGCCCCTGCTCCGTCTCCCTCTCTTTCTCTCACCCGTCGACGTCGAATTCGGCCGTCCACACGTCGCCCTCGGCCCAGGCCAGGCGCACGCCCGCCGCGGGGTCCCACGCGCCGAGCGCCGGGGGCGCGCCCACGATGCCAATCGCGTGCCCGTAGGGCACGCGGCGCGTGATGGAGACGCGCACGGCGGCCGCGACGGTTGCGGAGGCGGCGGGGCGGCGGGCGCGGCGCGCGATGGCGCCGCGCGGCGCACCGGTCGTGCGCGGCATCGGGTCGATGCGGGGTGGGGACGGGAAAGGGAGGACGCGAGCTGCGGGCGGGCGCGAAGGCGGGCGGGGGCCGGCGACGGTGTGGGAGGGGCAGCCGTCGGCGCGCGCCCTCGAGTCGAGAGAGAGAAGGCGGCGGCCGCAAGCGCTGCCCTCGCCCCACCTCGCACAGCGCCCGCGTTGCACCCATAACACGAAAACGTGGGCGGCGGAGCAGCGGGCGGCGCGGGCGGCCGCTCCCCACCCCTCCCTTTTCCCTCTGCCCTCTTCGCCCATCAAATCGGGCTCGCCGCGTGCGTCGGGTGAACCGAAGGGTCCGGGTAGTACTTGTAGAAGAGCGGCCCCACGTCCTCCCCGCGCGCCTTGGTCCAGCCGGCCTCGGTGATGTGGTAGACGGAGACGGTGCCGCCGGAGACCGCGTCGCGAAACGTGGCGTGAAAGATGGCGCGCTGCCCGAGCTCGACCGCGTCGTCGACCGACAGATCCCATTTGTACCCCTCGTCCAGCACGCCGTACGCGTAGAGCGAGCCGGAGCCGACGGAGAAGACTTTCCCGGCGGTGCGCTGGCCGTCGGAGTCGACATAGTACAAGCCGGGCCCGGCCCCGGGGTCCCACCCCGCCACCATGGTCCCCATGCTCAGCCCCATGCCCTTGTACGAGTACATGGTGTTGGCGAGCAGTTTGGAGGCGGCGCGCACCGAGATGCGGCGGCCGGACGACAGTTCGTGCAGGCGGCACTGGACGCCCAGGTTGCGCTGCCAGAACTGGCAGTCGGCCGCACCGCCGGCCATGGTGCCGAGGAGAAAGGGGTTGATCTCGATGACCTTTTTGACGGTTTGGGAGGCTGAGGGAGGAGAACAGGAGGAGAGGGAAGGGTGGTCGGCGTCGGTGGCGTCGTCCGCTTCCCCGGCCGCCCACCCCACCCTCGCTCCACTCTCGACTCACAGATGTACGACCCCTGGCTCGCGCGCGAGTCGACCGCGACGATGATGCCGCCCTTGAAAATGAAGCCGAGCGTCGTCGTGCCGTGGTTGGGCTTGACCAGCGTCACCGCGTCGCGCTGAAAGGCGTCCATCTAGGTTAGATGAGGGTGGTGGGCGTGGGGCGGGGCGCGGGATCGGGGCGCGGCCCGATGCGCGCGGCGCCGCCCGCGCGGCCGCCATCCGCCGCTCCCGCCCCCTCTCCCTATCCCCATCACGCACATCCGCCACCGCAGGCATCGCGAAGCGGGGCGCCGCGTCGGTCGCGACGCCGCCGGCCCCCATCCCCGCCGCGCCCGCCGCCGCTGCGGCGCGCGCAGCGTGGCACGGCGCGGCCGCGTCCAGCCAGGAGAGGTCCAGCTTGGGGCCGGCCGTGGCGGCCATGGTGGTGGGGTGGGGAGTGGGGAAGGGCTGCGCCGCTCGTCGCTTTTCACAGTCGCCTCCCGCCCCCGCGGGGCGTCCCGCCCACCACCTCTCACCACCATGCTCCCCGTCCTCGCCCGGGGCGCGGCCCTGCTGTCGGACGCCGGCAAAGCGCTCGCGCCGCTCGCCGGCGTTGCCGGCGCTGGCGCTGGCGCCCCCGCCCGCCGCAAGAAGCCGGTCGCGCCCGCGCGCGGCTCCCGAGCGCCGGTGGCCGCGCCGGCCGCGGGGCGGCGCGCGAGCGTGGACGCGCCGCGGCGGTCGGTCGACCGCGCGCCGCAGCGGGTGCGTGGGCGGAGGGGCGGGGGCCGGCGGCACCCCATGCGACGATGGATGAGGAATGCGCCGCCCTGGGAGGGGCGGCCGGGCGGCCGAGGCGGGCCGGGCGCCGTGGCGGCCGTCGCTCGCGCCAGGCTACCACCAGCGACCGCGGTCGAGGCGGCTTTGCGGCCTCCTCGCGCCACGGTCGCCCTTCTCGCCCCGCCCCAGCGGTCGCGGGTCGTCGCGCGGCACCGTGGGGGGTGCGGGATTCGGGCGAGGCGCACCGCAACCGCCTCCGCGGCCTCGCCGAGCGGCGGCGCGCCACGCGCGGGCGCCGACCCCCTTCCCGTCCTCCCTCCCAGCCGCCCGCCGCCGCTCTCGACGGCGCGGGCGACGCCGACGCCGGGCCCGCCGCGTCCTCGCCCGGCGGCGCCGCCCCTTTGGCGCTGGCCCTCCCCCCTTTCTTGGTCGCCCTCCTCGACCCCGCCGCCTCGGTCGACCTCCCCCCCGGCCCCGCCGCCGCCGCCCTCGCGCTCGACAACCGCGAGCTCGACAAGCTGGTCGCCGGCCTCGGCCGGTCGCGCGCCACGTGGCGGCGCGCGCTCATGCTCCACGCGTGGCTCCTCGCGGCCGGCCATACGCCTGACGACCGCCTGTGCACCACGCTGCTCCGCGTCGCCGCCCAGCACGGCGCCGCCGTGACCGCGCTCGGCATCTACGACTGGATGCGGGCGCCGGTGACGGAAGGGGGGGCGGCGCTCGCGCCGACGGTTTTCACCTACACGGCCGCGATGCGCGCCGCGCTCGGCGGCGGCCTCGTCGCCCGCGCGCTCGCCATCTGGGACGACGCCGCCGCGGGCGGCTGCGTGCCCGATTGCCGGATGGCGACCGCGCTTGTCGAGGCGGCCGCGCGCGCGGGCGACACGGACAGAGCGCTGGCTGCTTATCGCGCGATGCGGGCCGCCCCGCCCGGTTCCCGCCTCGCCCCGTCCGTCCACGCCTACACCGCCGCCATGCGCGCCGCGGCCGAAGGCGGCCGCCCCGACGCCGCCCTCGCGGTCTGGGACGACATGGCGGCCGCGGGCGTGCGGCCGACGGGCCACGCGTATGCCGCCGCGATTTCCGCGGCCTCTGCCTGCGCCGACGCCGACCCCCCCCCCGACAACGGCTGGCGCCGCGCGGCTTCCCTGTTTGACGACATGCTCGCCCGCGGCGTCAAGGCGGACGTCGTGTCGTGCACCGCCCTGGTCGGCGCCCTGGCGGCCGCCGCGCGGTCGGACGACGCCGGCGCGGTCGTGCGCTGGATGGTCGACTCGGGCGTGCGCCCCAACGTGCGCACCTACACGGCGTTGCTCACCGCGCACGCGGCGGCGCGCCGGTGGGACCGGGCGCTGGATGTGCTCGCGTCGCTCAAGCGCGGCGCCAAGGGGCGGGGGGGCGGGGTTGAGCCGAACGCGTACACCTACTCCGCGCTCATCAAGGCCGCGGGCGAGCAGGGGCTGTGGCAGCTGGCCGAGGCCATCTTTGGCGAGCTCGAGGCCGAGGCGCTGGCCGCTCGGCGCGCCGCGGCGGGCGCCGCGACCACGCGCCGCCGTGCGGGGCTCGACGGCGGCCGCCCCTCGGCCACCCCGCTCCCGGCCGCCGCCGCGCGCGTCACCTCGGTCGACTACGGCCGCGGCTCCCTGGACGGCCTGGCGCGCGCGCTGGCCGAGCAGGTGCTGGACGGGGAGGAAGGCGGCACGGCGGCCGCTGCGCCGCGTCTGCGCCGCGCGCCGCCGACGCGACCGCCCTGCCCCCCCGTCACCCTCGCCGCCCCGCCCGCCTCGCTCGCGTCCGCCTACTCGTGGGCGGGCGCCGCGCCCGCGACCGCGGGCGCGGCCGCGAGCGCGGCGGCCGACGCGCGCAACCCGTGGGGCGGCGGGGCCGGCTGGCGGCCGGCGGACGCCGCGCCCTCGCCGCCCCAGCCCGAGGCCGCCGCCGCGGACGACGAAGATGGGTCCCCTCTACGCCCCCCCCCCCTCAACGAGGTCGTGTGCGGCGCGCTCATGGCCGCGTACGAGCGCGCGGGCCGCTGCGACGACGCCCTGGCCGTCCTCGCGCGCGCCCGCGCGGCCGGCGTCCCCCCCAACGTCGTCATGCACAACACCGCGCTGGCGGCGCTGGGGCGGCGCGGGAGGTTTGATGACGCGGCCGCGCTCTTTGCGTCGATGCCGGCCGTCGACGCCGTCTCGCACGAGACCCTGGTCGCCGCCGCCGGCGTCGCCGGCCGCCCCGACGCCGCGCGGGACGCGTTCGACGCCATGCTGACCGCCGGCCACCCCCCTGGCGACCACGCGTGGTGCGGCCTGGTCGCCGCACACGCGGCGGCGGGCGACGCGCGGTCGGCGCTCGCCGTCGCGGCCGAGCGCGCCGCGACCGGCGCCCCCCCCTCCACCCACTTTTACAACGCCCTGCTTGCCGCCTGCGAGCGGGCGGGCGCGTGGGACGACGCGGTGGCGGTGGCGGCCGAGATGCGGGGCGCGGGCGCCACCCCGGACGCCGTCACCGGCCGCCTGCTCACCGCCGTCGCGTCCGGCGGCGTCGCCCGCGTGGAGGACGCGCAGCGCGCGGCGGCCGCGCTGTCGGCCGCGCTGGCGGCGGCGGGCGGGCTGCTCATTCGCAGCGGCGTGTTTTGAGTAGAGAAAAAAAAAAGCAGGCCCCCCATTCTTTCCCCACACCCCCGATCGATTGATTTTTGGCGCGGCCCGCGCACCGTGCAGACAGAGAGACACGCGCTGACGCGCGCTGCAGAAACGAAGGAGTGGTGCGCCGCTCGAGCCCTTTTGCTTGCAATCCCCTCCCCCTGAATCCTCCCCTCCCACGCCCCCAAAATCAGCACGCTTCCGCGTCGAGCGCGCGCAGGATGGCGCACGCGCGGAGCACGTCCGAGTCGGCGCGCGCGGGCGCGGGGGGCGGCGGCCGCGGCGGCGCCGACCGCGCCCGCGGCGGCGGGCCGCCGCGCGGGGGGGCGCCGCGGGGCGGCGGCGGCTGGCGGGGGGCGACGGCGGCCAGGGCTGTGGCGAGCGTGAACGCGGTGGCGCCCGTGGCCAACGGCTTGCGCCTGCGGCGCGGCGCGGGCGTGCGCGCGCGCCGGCCGGTGGGGGGCGGAGGCGAGAAAAAAAGCGCCGTGGCAGCCGCCGGGTCGGCCGCCGCCGGGCGGAAGAGGGGCGGCCGCGCGACGGCGCGCGGCGCCGCGGCGGCGACCGCCGAGGGCGCCACCGCGACCCTGGGCGCGCACGCCTCGAGCGCGGTCAGCAGCGCGATCGGGCGCGGCGCCGCCGACGCCGCGCGCGGGCGGCCGGGCGCGGGCGGCGCCCACGCGGTGCTGACCGCGGGCGACGCGCCCGCCACGCGGCGCGGCGCCAGCTCGGCCGTCGCCGCTTCAAACGCCGCCACCGCGGCCGGCGACGGCGGCGGCGGCGTAGACTGCGGCGGCGGGCGCGAGGCGGGCGGCGGCGGCGCGCGCGCGGCCGCACTCTCGCGCGGCGTCGCGGGCGACGCACCCGCCGTCGGCGGCCGCCCCGACCGGTTGGTCGCCCGCCGCTTGGGCGCGTCGTCCGTGGGCGCGGTCGGCGGCGGCGGCCGCGCGCCGCGGCCGGGCGCGGCGGGCGTGCCGGCGGAAGGGGGGCGCGTCGGGGGCCGGGAAGGGGGGGCGGCGTCGCTTTTGGCCGTCGGCGTCGCAGCGCGCGCGCATGCACCGACAGCAGGCGACGCGGCGACGCGCGGCGCTGCCGCCTGCGTCGGCGGCACGTTTTCCTTGGCCGCCGCGCGCGCGCGCTTCGCCGGCGGCGCCCCCCCTTTGCCCTGCTTGGCGGCCGGCGGCGGCGGCGCCGTGCGCGCGCGGGGCGCTTTCCAGAAGCAGTCCTGAAAGTCGCGCATGGCGGCCTCGCCTGAGGGAAGGAGGAGAGGTGGTGGGCGCGTGTCCGGCCGGCGTCGCCCGGGTGCAGGGGGGGGGGCGCGCGCCCTCGGCCGCCCTCGGCCGCGTCCCGCCCGCGCGCCGGTCGGCGCTCATCAGCGTGCGACGCGCACGCGGCGCGCTGGCGGCGCGGAGGCCGCGCGCGCGCCCCGGCCGCCGCGCGCGTCGAATCGCGCGCGGCGACAGCTGCGCGCGGGCCGGGGTCCGCCGGCCGCGGAGGCCACCTCGCTCGATCCATGCGATACTTGCGCGTCGTTCGAGGGCGGCTCCGGGGCCGGCGGGGCGGTGAGCGCGCCGGCGCGCGCTGCCTTCCGCGCGGGCGATTGCGCGCGCACGCGGGGGCCTGGGCGCGCCCCGCGGCCCGCCCGCCGCCGCAGCGCCCTCGACCATCGCCCCAACAGCCTCCACCCCTCCCTCACCGGGTGGGTGCGCCTCCCGGCGCGCGTCCCACGTCCAGGGCATGAGGTTGCGCAGCTCCTTCATCTGTCGCGGCTCGGCGGGGCCGGGACGAGGGCGCGGCGGGGGCGTCATGGCCGCCCGCGGGGCGAGGGAGGGGCGCGGGGGCGCCGCGTCGGTGTGCAGAGGGCGGGGAGTGGCGCCCGGCCACTCTTCGCGCCCCCAGCCCGCCGCCGCCATGTCCCGTACCCTGCGCGCCCCCGCCCCGACTACCGGGTGCGTGTCGGCTTGCGCTTGGAGGGCGACCAGGGGTCGGCCACGGGCGCGCGGCGGCGGCGCGGGGGCCCGGCAATCCGGCCTCGCCCGCCCTCCTCCCGCCCCGACGCCTCCCCTTTCCACCCCCCTTTCCAGCGCCATCGCCGCCCGCCGTGCGCCCGCGTCCGCCCGCGCGGCGGCGGACGCGCCCGTGGCCCTCCCGCGCCGCGCGGCCGCCGCCGCGCTCGCCGCCGCGCTGCTCGCGCCGCGCCCGGCGGCCGCCTTTCTCGGCTTCGGCGGCGCCAGCAAGGACGAGGTGTACGCTGCCGACACGGTGAGGGGAGGGATGAGGGGGAGAGGAGGCGGGGCGGTCGCTCTTATCCCGTGTGGCGCGGTGACGCAAATGCCAGCCCCGCGCGCGATCCCAACACCCTCTCCTCTCCAGGCCTCGGTCATCACCGCCGTGCGCGCCGCCCTGGCCCTGGACCGGGACGACCCCGGGCGCGAGGCCGCTGTCGCGGGCGTGCGCGGCGCGACGAACGACTGGGTCGCCAAGTACCGCCGCGACCAATCATTCTCTGGCAAGCTGTCCTACGGCAACACGTATAGCGCTCTCAACGCGGTCGCGGGCCACATCAACTCGTTTGGCGCCGACGTGCCGCTGCCCAAGAAGAGGCTGGACCGGGTGACGAAAGAGTTGGACGACGCGGAGAAGCTGCTGGCGCGCGGGCGCTGATGAGAGATGGAGAGAAGGCGCTGAGAGAGGAGAGCTGAGAGGATTGGGGAGGGCGGGTGGCGGCCTCGCGCGCGCGCTTTCCCAGACTCCCCGCTCCCGCCCTGTTCCCCCGCGCCTGTGATGGCGTCTGGCCGTGGAATGAACGGCAGCGCCTCTGGGCTCACAACGGCACCCGCTCCCGCCTCTCGCTCGCCCCTAGTCTGGCCCGCCCAACCCCTCCCCCTCCCCCTCACTCCCCGGCGGAAACACGTCCCGCCGCGCCACCCCGTACCGCGACCGCAGGGCGGCGGTCGGGATGAGGTCGCCCGCGTCGTCGCCGCCGAGGAAGAGGAGGTACGCGAACGGGTGCACAAACTCGGCCGCCTCCTCCAACGCTTCCCGCCCCTCCCCCGGCGGCGGCGGCACGGTCAACCGGCTCTGGGGCACGTAAGCGACGGGCGCGGGCGACTCCACGGCCGCAAAGGGGGCGTCGGGGGTCGGCGGGGGGGCCCAGTCGCGGACGTCGACGAGGACCTGGTAAAAGGGTTGCCACGGGCCGCCCGCCGCGTCGACGCGGGCGGAGGCTTGCCAGTCGAGCGTCTCCAGGCAGGCGGGGTCGTAGCTGGTGTGGGGGGGAGGGGTTGGTCGGCTCCCTGCGCTCCTCGCGCCCTGCGCCTCGACCAACCCACCGCCACCCCCCTGCTCCTCCTTCTCGTCTCACCCGCACACCACCCCCCGGTACCCCAGCTCCGCGTGCACCACCCTCTGCCCCAGGCGCAGCGCGGGCGGCGCCCCCGCGCGCTCGGCGCGCGCGGCCAACGCGTTGGCCGTGGCGGCCGCCACCGCCTCCGCCGCGCGCAGCGCGTCCCGGATGGAGGCCGCCGCGCCATAATCTTCCGCCTCCACCGCCGCCGCCAGCTCGGCGCGCAGGCGCACGCCCGCGAGCGCGGCGTCGACCGCGTCGCCGGCCGAGGCGGGGGGGGCGGCGCCACCGCCGTCGGGCGCGCCCTCGTCACCCGCGGCGGCGCGGGCGGCGGTCAGGGCGGCGAGGGCGGCGTCGATGCGGTCCCTGCGGTCGCGCACCGCCGCCGCGGCATCAAACTCGTCCACCGCCAGCGCCCTGTTGAGCCCCACGTCGCAATCCTGCTGCAGCAGAAACAGGAGCACGTCCTCGGCCGCCAGGTGGGAGACCTCGGCGTCGGGCGCGGGGCGGCGCGGGTCGGCCGCAGCGCGCGGGGGGGCGGAGCGCGGCGGTTGGGGTGTGTGGCGCGGCGGGGCGCGGGCTGGCGGTCGCGTGGGGCGGAGCGGGCGCGACGCCCACGCCATGGCGGCGGGAGAGGGGGTGTGGAGAGGCGCGGCCGACGGCGTGGCGGGCGCGGCCGCACCTGTGCGTCCACACCACCACTCGCGGCCCGCCCGCATGGCGCATTCCTCCCACCTCTCCCGACCCCGTGCGTGACCGACGCCGAGCCTGACGCCCGCCATGCGGCGCGGCGCGCTCTTGGCGCTCGCGCTCGCCGCCGCCGTGGCCTCGGCCGACCCGGGCAATGCCGGCACGGAACCACTGGTGCCGCCAGTTGATGTGGGGGTGGCGGGCGCGACGGTGAGACGCGAATGGAGGCTGCGCGGGCGCGGCGCGGCGCCATCGGCGCGCGTGGGGCGGGCGTTTGGCCTTGCCGACAGTCGCTCCTGCTCCTCACGGTGTCGCTCGTCGACGCAGCGCACGTGGGCGCGGCCGACTAATGCGGCGCGCCCCCCACCCCCCACGCCGCGCGCGCGCAACCGCTGACTCCCTCCCTCCTTCCCTGCAGCCCCACCCCCACCCGGCCCCCGACGCCGACCTCGCCGTGCCCGACGCCGTACACCAGGTCGCGGCCGCGCGCGCGGCCGCCCCCCCCCCCCCCCCCCCCCCCCCGGGCCCCCCGCCCCCCGCCCCCCCCCCCCGGCGCGGGCCGCGGGGCGCCGCGGCCCGCCCGGCC
>Ga0315273_10001209_pt1 | contig 29058 bp, 22 predicted proteins | sample YL17G02_0_MG_FD_205753 | JGI IMG/M metagenome (GOLD analysis project Ga0315273, IMG submission 205753) | Sediment microbial communities from Yellowstone Lake, YNP, Wyoming, USA - YL17G02_0 | ecosystem: Environmental > Aquatic > Freshwater > Lake > Sediment | place: USA: Wyoming | collected... | reverse complement strand
GCGCGATGCGGCTGCCGCCGGGTTACGCGTTCGATTTCGGTGGCGAACAGGCCGACCTGGTCGAGACCGTGGGCTACATGGTCGAGGCGCTCACGCTCGCGATCGTGTTCCTCTACATCATCCTCGCCAGCCAGTTCGGCAGCTTCCTCAAGCCGCTCGCGATCATGCTGTCACTGCCGCTCGCACTGTTCGGCGTGATGGCCGCTCTCGCGATCACCCACGGCACGCTCAACATCATGAGCATGATCGGGATCATCATGCTGATGGGCCTGGTCACCAAGAACGCGATCCTGCTGGTGGACTTCGCGAACCAGGCGCGTGAGCGAGGCGTCGACCGCGCCCGGGCGCTGGTGGACGCGGGCGAGCTGCGTCTGCGTCCCATCGTGATGACCACGCTCGCGATGATCTTCGGCATGCTCCCGACCGCGCTGGCGCTCGGCAAGGGCGCGGAGTTCCGCGCCCCGATGGCGCACGCGGTGATCGGCGGACTCATCACCTCGACCCTGCTCACGCTGGTGGTGGTGCCGGTCGTCTACACCTACCTGGATGACTTCGGGGCATGGGCGGGAGCGCGCATCAGGCGCCTCACCTCGCACCCCGATGAGATCGAATCGAACGTGCCGCGCACGGTGGTGCCGGCGGCGGGGCCGCAGCACACGCCCGCCCCGACCCCGCTGCCGGCCGAGACCATATGAGGAGCCCCATGGCGGAACGCCCCAGAGAAGCCCCAGCCGGAGCGCGCGGACCCTCGCGCGTGGTCGTGATCTTGGTGGTGCTCGCGCTCGCCGCCGCGGCGGTGTTCGTGACACGCTGGTGGGACGACACCCGGCGGCATGGCGCCGTGCGAGCGAGCGGCATGATCGAGATGGATGAGACCGACGTCGCCTCGCTGGTGGGCGGCCGGCTGGTGCGCCTGAACGTCGAAGAGGGCGACAGTGTGCGCGCCGGAGATACGCTGGCGGTGCTCGACCGCGGCGAGGTGACCGCGGAACTGCTGCAGCAGCGCGCCCAGCTCGGACGCGCCGCGGCCCAGAGCCAGCAGGTGATCACCGGGCCGCGCCGGCAGGAGGTCGCGATGGCGCGAGCCGACCTCGCCAACGCCACCTCGCAGCGCGTGATGACGGAACGCGACCTCGACCGCTCGCAGAAGCTGTACGAAAGTCACGTGATCTCCCAGTCCGACCTCGACCGGGCCGCCACCAGCCACGACGGCGCGGTGGCGCGCGAGCGGTCGGCGAGCGAGAAGGTGAGGCTGCTCGAGATCGGCAGCCGCAACGAGGAGATCGTGGCCGCCCGGGCCAACACGGAGGCGATGCGCGCGGGACTCGAAGCGGCGCAGAGCCGGATCGCCGAGCTGGTGCTCACCGCCCCCGCCACGGGCGTGGTGCTGCTCAAGAACTTCGAGGTCGGCGAGCTCGTGCAGCCCAACCAGCCGGTGGTCACGCTTGGGGACCCCGAGCGGCTGTGGATCCGTGTCTACGTCGCGGCGCCGCGCATCACCGACGTCACGATCGGCGCGCCGGTCGAGATCCAGCTCGGCCGGGACTCGAAGGTGACCTACCACGGCCGCGTCACCGAGGTGGCGACCCAGGCCGAGTTCACCCCGCGCGCCGCACTCACCGAGGAGGAGCGCGCCAATCTCGTGTTCGCGGTGCGCATACGCCTCGACCCGACACGCGGCGTGCTCAAGGCCGGGCTCCCCGCCGACGCCTACATCGGTCTCGCGAAGCCGGCGCCATGATCCGCGACCCTCGCCGCCTGGCCGCGTCGGACCCCGGCGGGCCGGATCTCGTGCAGCCCCGCGAAGCCAGCCCCGACACCGTGGTCGACGTGGACCGGATCACGCGGCGCTTCGGCCCCGTGGTCGCGGTCGACCATGTCTCGTTCCGCATCCGCAAGGGCGAGATCTTCGGCATCCTCGGCCCCAACGGCTCGGGCAAGACCACCACCATCCGCATGCTGTGCGGGCTGCTCGCACCCGACGACGGCACCGCCACCGTGGCCGGCTTCGATGTGGCGCGCGAGACCGAACGGGTGAAGTCGAGCATCGGCTACATGTCGCAGGCCTTCGGCCTTTACAAGGACCTCACCCTGGACGAGAACCTGCGCTTTTACGGAGGGCTCTATTCGATCCCCGACGCCGAGCTCGACGAGCGCATCCGGTGGACGCGCGAGCGCATGCACCTGGCGCGCATCGGCGGCCAGCTGGCGGGCACGCTGTCGGGCGGCGAGAAGCAGCGCCTGGCACTCGGCTCGGCCACCATCCACAGGCCGCCGGTGGTGTTCCTCGACGAGCCCACCGCCGGGGTCGATCCGGCCGCGCGGCGCCTGTTCTGGCAGATCATCCGGGGCCTGGCCGCGGACGGCGCCACCATCATCGTGACCACGCACTACATGGACGAGGCCGAGCGCTTCGACCGGCTCGCGTTCCTGTCGCGCGGGCATCTCATCGCGCTCGGCGATCCGGCCGGGGTCAAGGGCCGCTTCCCCGGCGCAGGGAGTCTCGAGGACATCTTCGTCGAACTGCAGCAGCAGGACGAACGCGCCGCCGGCGGCGCGGGAGGCGGACGATGAATCGCGGACGGCTGAAGTCGATCGTGTGGAAGGAGTTCATCCAGATGCGGCGCGATCGCGCCACGCTCGGCATGCTGATCGGCATCCCGGTGTTCCAGCTGATGCTGTTCGGTTTCGCCATCCGCCAGGACGTGCGCAACCTGCCGACCACGGTCTTCGACATGAGCCGCACGCAGGAGAGCCGCCAGCTCGTGCAGCGTATCGCGGCCACCGGCAATTTCGTGATCACGCGCGCGGAGGGCTCTTACGCGGACGCCGTGCGCGCGGTGGATGCCGGTCATGCGCGCGCCGCCGTCATCATCCCCGAGAGCTACGCGCGCGACCTGAAGCGCGGGCGCTCGACCGCGGTGCAGGTGCTGGTGGACGCCACCGACCCGACCGCCTCGCAGAGCGCCATCGGCGCGGCCCAGATGGTGGGTCAGCAGACCAACCTGACGCTGATGCAGGCACGGTTGCCGGGGCTCGGCGCCACCTCGCAGCGCCCGCTGGTCGACATGCGCGTGCGACCGCTCTACAACCCGGCGCTCAAGAGCGCGCTTTTCATCGTGCCCGGCATCATCGGCATGATCCTGTCCAACATGCTCATCATGATGACCGCGATGGCGGTGGTGCGCGAGCGCGAGCACGGCACGCTGGAGCAGTTGATCGTCACCCCGCTCACGCGCTCCGAGATCATGCTCGGCAAGCTGGTGCCCTACGTGATCGTCGGCCTGGTGCAGATCACCACCGTGCTGCTGGTGGGCAGCCTGCTGTTCCACGTCCCGATCCGGGGCAACATCCTCGACATCTACGGCGCCTCGCTGGTGTTCATCGTTTGCAGTCTCGGACTCGGGCTGTTCATCTCGACGCTGGCGCAGACCCAGGCGCAGGCGATGCAGGGCTCGGTGTTCATCCTGATGCCCAACATGCTGCTGGCCGGGTTCATGTTCCCGCGCGAGGCGATGCCCGTCGCGGCGCGCCTGTTCGGACTTCTGCTGCCGCTCACCCACTTCCTGCAGATCATGCGCGGGGTGATCCTCAAGGGCATCGGGCTGCGCGAACTGTGGCCGCAGTCGCTGACGCTGATCGCGTTCGCGTTCTTGTTCTTCAGCTTCTCGACCGCGAGATTCCAGAAGAAGCTGGGCTGATGCGCTCGGGCATCCCATCGACGTCGATGGTGCGTCGATGCGGAGGACGAAATGAGTGACGCGCGAGGGCTTTTGAGACATCTGGCCGGCGGGAACCTCCCCGCCAACCTGGCCATCGTCGGGATGCTTGCTTGGCCTCTCGTGCTCGTCGGTTGCGCGGTTCCACCACATCCGCCCACGACCGCCGAGTTTCAGTTCGTTGTCCGGAACTTCGACACCATTCGCCCCTCGCTCGATTCCCTCGTACTCACCGTTCGTGAACTGCGGCGCCGTGGGTTTACCGACTCCCAGGTCGAGAGCACTCTCGCCGTTCCTGACACGAGTTCAGACCGCCAGCCACAACCGCCATACGGACTGCCCCGATTCCGAGCTTTCGGAAAGGTAATCGCTATATCTGACTCCTTGATCTACGTGCCAGTAATCGTCCGCCGGGGAACCGGACCCAGTGCTGGCTGGGCCATCTGCGGGTATGTCAGCTCTCATACCTATCCGGCCTCATTTCCAGAGGGCGGGCCTGGAGCACAGGCATACAAAGGAAAGTACGAGCGTCTCGCGGGAGAGTGGTACGCGTTCAGCATGGTTTGGGATCGTTGACTTGTGTCTCAGATAGGTGGGGGATCGCTCACGTTCGCCAATAGTGCTTCGCCGCAGAGCTGGCATAGCCCATCCCCACTCCTGCCACCGACAGGTTCAGCAGTCCACCATTGCGAAAGACGAACATCGCGGTGGCGAGTGTCCCAGGGATCAATCCACCCCACGCCACCGGGGTCGCCATCACCCCAGCCAAGACCGAGCGCTCGATCAGCGGGTTGAAGTCCCGCTTCCTGTTCTTCAGCTTCTCGACCGCGAGGTTCCAGAAGAAGCTGGCGTAAGTGGGTCCGGGACTGCTTCAGCGAATGACCACTCCCCGCGCGGTCAGCGCCCGGCCGCAGCTGGCGGTTCGCGGGCGCAAGTGCGAAAGCGCCAGCCGGACCCGCTCCTCGAGCGAGGCGTCGGGGATCGAGTCGCAGCACCGCGCCGCGCGACGCACCTCGTCGGGGCGGAAGCCGAGCCGCCGCAACCACGGCACCACGTCCCGTTCCGGAGGGGACGGTGCCGCGGCGCCACCGTCCGTCGGTCGCCGTGCGATCGTGGACCGCGCACGCCGCCTCGCGGCCGCGTCGCGACGAGCCTGCCCGCGCTTCTCGATCATGAACCCGCTTCCGAACGCGCACTCCGCAGTGTACTGATTGTGCGCGCGGCATCGGAGCCGGATGCCGTCTTCGCTCGCCCGGCCGCCGCACGCCACCGGGTCGACGTGATCGAACTCGAGCCGAGCCCGGGCCTCGCAGCGTCGTCCGGACTCGCTGATGAACGTGCACCGGCCGCCGTCGCGCTCCCAGACGGCCCGCCGGACCCGGGTGGGGATGTGCCGGCGGCTCGTGCTCGGGCGCTGCGCTCTCTGCGGTCGCTCGGTTGCCGCGAACTTGCGCTTCTCAAGTTCTCGAACGAGCGCGTCGAGCGCGGCCTCGAGGATCGGCGCGACATCTCCCGAAGGCAACTGGTGGCCGAGCAGCGCCTGGGCATGGCGCAACTTCTCGATCGCCTCCTGACCAACCACCACATGAAGCGCGTACCTCCGATGCGCGATGGGTGTGATCTTCCAGCGAGGAGCAGAGTTGCCAACTTGCCCCGGGGCAAGTTCGACACGCTCCGAACCCCGGGACTCAACTTGCCCCGGGGCAAGTTCGGCGCCCTCCGAACCCCGGGACTCAACTTGCCCCGGGGCAAGTTCATCCCCCGACTCCCGACTCTGAGCCGGAAGGGCATCCACCATCGGCATCAGCTCGGTGCGCGGGAAGCGCTCGGCGATGAGTTGCTCGACCTCGGACTTGGTCTTGCGGGCGGCGGAAGCGATCAACTCCCGCGCGTTCCCGGTCGTCAGATGGGGCGCGAGCAGCCCCACAGCGCTCAGGTGCAGGCGGCCGTCGGCGACCGCGTCGAATATCGCGGGGAATTGCCGGGCCGCGCGTGCCACATGGATGCGCTTGTACGCCGAATCCTCGGACAGCCGCAGCTCGTGAACGCAGTAGGCATACATCGACGGGTACGCAGCAGGAAGGTACAACCGGCGCGCGTCGACCTCGGCGATGTGCGCGAGGAGCGTCGCGGTGGTGGCGCGGTCCCGGGCGACGATGCTCGTCAGGTCGCGGAGCAGATCGTGATCGCTGAGATGCGAGAGCGAGTAGGCGCGCATGTGCGCTGCCTTTCGCGGGGGCGGGATTCGAACGCGGGGGCAGTTCGGGGACCGGAGCGAGCGGACGTGATGGATCGATCACCCAGGTCGGCGCGGCCGCCGGGACCCAGGGGCAGTCTCGAACGTGCGACCGGATACTTGTAACACGTCCCGACGCGACGCCCCCACCGCGGCGTGCGCAGCCTACTCAACGTCGTCCGAGGTTCGCGCTCGCATCGCGCCCGCGAGGGCCGCCGTTGGGCATTCCCGTCGGAATGCGACACCGCCATGGGGGCACCAGTAGCGCCGCCATTCGAATTGCCCGCGAGGCTGTCAAGTCAAATCCTCGCGGAGTTCATTCGAGGTGAGATCCATTCGCATCGTCGACCGACGCCGCGAGTCACGATGCGCGTCGCGCGCCACGATCCCGGTGCGCGTCACCTCACCCGGCGCCGGGTGCGAGGGGCCGACTCCGCCCGCCGAATCGCAGCCAACGCAAACGGGCCCAGCCTCCTCCCCAGCGCCGTCACCGCCACCTCGGGCGACTTCGCGCTCACCCACCGCACGCGCTTCGAGCCGCGTGGCGGCGCGTCGGTCAGCGTCCCGCGCCACACCTCGACCTCGATGCGGCGGTGCGTGATGGTGTGGCGGACGCGCTCGCCGCTTGCCGCCAGTCGCGCCGGCAAGCCGAGCGCGCGAAGCAGCGCCACCAGCGCCGGCTTCGCCGCCATGCCGTCCGCCAGCTCCACCCCCGGCGGCTCCCACAGACCGTCGAGCAGCGCTCCCTCGCGCCGCGTCATCAGCACGCGCCCCGCGCGCGCGATCAGCGCCACCGCGCGCCGCACGCGCTCGCTGGCGCGCTTGGGCGGCGCGGGCGGGAATGCCGCCACTGCGCCGCGGGCGAACGCTGCGCACCAGCGTCGCGCCGGGCACGCGTCACAACGCGGCGCTCGGGGCGTGCACACGAGCGCGCCCAGCTCCATCAGCGCCTGGTTCCAGTCGCCGGGGTCGCGGGCCGGCACCAGCGCGGCCGCGCGCGTCCACAGCACGCGGGCGTCAGCCGGTCGTTTGACGGCCAGTGGCAGCGCCTCGAGCCGCGACAGGACCCGCGCCACGTTCCCGTCGAGCACCGCCAGCGGCCGGCCGTAGCCGATCGAGAGCACCGCGCCCATCGTGTACCGCCCCACCCCGGGCAGCGCCCCGAAGACCTCCGCCGTGTCGGGCACCCGGCCACCATGCTCGCGCGCCACCACCTGCGCCGCGGCGTGCAGCATCCGGGCCCGGCGGTAGTAGCCGAGCCCGGCCCAGGCATGCAAGACGTCGTCGATCGGGGCCCGGGCGAGCGCATCCAAATCGGGGAAGCGGTGCAGGAACGCACGGTAATACGGGGTCGCGGTCGCCACCTGGGTCTGCTGGAGCATCACCTCCGACAGCCAGATCCGGTAGGGGTCCTTCGAGCCCCGCCATGGCATCTCGCGCCGGTGCTGCCGATACCAGGACAGCAGGGGGCGGGCCCATGCGGGCCTGGCCCCGGCCCGCACGGGGGCGGCCGTTGTGGTGGCATCGCGGCGGGTACGGCGACGCGGACGGGTGATCGAGGAGGAACGGGTCATGAGTGGCCGGGAACACATCCGAGCGGATTTCGAGCGCGTGGTCAAGAGCCCCGAGGAATCGTTCGACCTGGTGCGGGCCGCGATGCTGGTCGCGGCCGAGGCCGACCCGGCGCTCGACCCCGATGCCGAACTGGCCACGCTGGCGCGTTGGGGCGACGAGCTGGCCTCCCGCATCGAGCCGGGCTGGAACAACCTGCAGAAGCTCGCCCGTCTGCGCCGATACGTGTACGAGGACCTGCGCTTCCGCGGTGACGACAAGGACTATTTCAGTCCCGAGAACTCGCTGCTCCATTCCGTGATGCGGCGTCGCATCGGCATCCCGCTCACGCTCAGCATCGTATTCCTCACGCTCGGGTGGCGCATCGGCATGCCGCTTGAGGGGGTCGGGTTCCCGGGGCACTTCCTGGTGCGGTTGACCGGCGAGGAGCGCGACCTGCTGCTCGACACCTTTCGCCATGGCATGTCGGTCGATCACGCCGACTGCGCGCGCATGCTGGAGCAGATCACGCAGGGGCAGGTCCCCTTCCACGAATCGATGCTCGCCCCGATGACCAAGCGCGACATGATCGCGCGCCTGCTCATGAACCTGAAGGGCGCCTGCCTGAAGACCCGGCAGGACGAGATCGCGCTGCTCGCGGTGGACCGTCTGCTCGTCATCCATCCCGAGGACGAAGAACAGGTGCGCGACCGCGGCCTGCTGCTGTACCGCCTGAGGCGCTACCACCAGGCGCTCGAGGAGCTGAACCGCTACCTCGCGCACCGGCCCGATGCCTCGGACCGCGAGGCGGTCGAGCATCACGTGCTGTCGCTGCGCGAGATCCTCGCCAGCATGAACTAGCAGGCCGCTGCGAGACGCGATCACTGCGTTGCTCGGGCGCTCCTCGCTGCGACTTATCCATGAAGGATACGTCTCGCTCGTCGCTTCCTCGCGCCTTGTGCTCGCGGCTCGCAGCGGCCTGCTAGAGTCGGGTCGGTCGCCGCGTCTGAACGGCCGGACTTCTCCGTCGCCTCGGCATCGGCTACCTTCCGCGGCGTCGCTCGTCCCCATCACAGGATCCCACCGCATGATCGGAACGCTGCTCGACCGCCGCTACCGGATCGACGCCCTGCTCGGTGAGGGCGGCATGGGCGTGGTCTATCGCGCCCACGACCTGACGCTGCAGCGTGACGTCGCGGTCAAGCTGGTGCGCGCCGAGGCGCTCGACGACGAAGGCCGCGTGCGGCTGCTGCGCGAAGCCCGCGCCGCGGCGGCGCTCAACCACCCGGGTATCGTGGCCGCGTACGACGCCGGCGACACGCCGAACGGCCCGTACGTCGTGATGGAGCTGTTCCCGGGCGCCGACCTGCGCCACCTGACGGCGCCGACGCTGAGCGAGACGCTCGACATCGCGCGCCAGCTCGCCACGGCTCTCGCGCACGCGCACGAGAACGGTGTGGTGCATCGCGATCTCAAGCCCGAGAACGTGCTGGCGCGTCGCGAGGGTGGTGCGATCCACGTCAAGATCGCCGACCTCGGTCTCGCCATCTCGCCGCGGCTCTCGCGCCTGACACAAACCGACGCGCTGGTGGGCACGGCGTGGTACCTGCCGCCCGAGCAGGCGCTCGGCCGCGAACCCGACGCACGTGGCGATCTGTACTCGCTCGGCGTGGTGCTCTACGAACTGGTGGCGGGCCGGCTGCCGTTCACCGGCGAGGACGCGCTCACCGTGGTGAGCCAGCACCTCTACTCGCCGGTGGTGCCACCGCGCACCTATCGCGCCGACCTGCCGCCCGGGCTCGAGAGCGTGATCCTGCGGCTGCTCGCCAAGCAGCCCGAGGACCGTCCCGCCGACGCGGCGACGCTGCTCGGCGAACTCGAGGGCATCCTCCCCGCCGCCGACGCCGAGGCCCCCGGCGAGAGCGCGAGCGACGGCGTGCGGCTGCTCGACCTGCTCGCACGAGGGCGGCTGGTCGGGCGCGCGGCCGAGTTGCGCCGGCTGCGAGAGCTCTGGTCGCGCGCGATCCAGGGCAGCGGGCACCTCGTGCTGCTCTCGGGAGAGCCGGGTGCCGGGAAGACCCGGCTCGCGCGCGAAGCGCAGGTCATGGCGCGGCTGTCGGGCGCGGATGTGCTGAGCGGTGGCTGTTACGAGTTCGAAGCCACCACGCCCTATCTCCCGTTCGTCGAGGCACTGCGGCGCTGGGTCGGCGAGCAGAGCGCCGAGACGCTCCGTGACGCGCTCGGCGACACCGTCGCGGGGCTCGCGCGCCTGGCCCCCGAGATCGCCAGCAAACTCGGCACGCTGCCGGCCGAGGCCCCGCTCGCAGCCGGCGAGGAGCGGCTGCGCCTGTTCGACCAGGTCGCGCGGTGGCTGCGCACGCTGGCGCAGCGGCGGGGCGTGCTGCTACTGCTCGACGACCTGCACTGGGCCGATCACGGCACGCTCGCGCTGCTGCACTACCTGCTGCGCCAGACCACCGACCAGCGGCTGCTCGTGCTCGGGTGCTATCGCGAGACCGAACTGGCGCGCACGCATCCACTGGCGGCGGCGCTGGTGGACTGGAATCGCGACCGCCTCGCCACGCGCGTGCCGCTCGGCCGGCTCGACCGCGACTCGACCGGTCAGTTGCTGGCATATCTGTTCGGCCAGCAGAGCGCCTCCACCGACTTCGTGGACGCGATCCATCGCGAGACCGACGGCAATCCGTTCTTCATCGAAGAGGTCATCAAGTCGCTCATCGAGCAGGGTCAGATCTATCGTGGCGACGGCGCGTGGCAGCGCCATGCCGTGCACGAGCTGGCCATCCCGCAGAGCATCAAGGCCGCCGTGAGCCGCCGTCTCGACCGCCTCGACGAGGCTTGCACCGAGGTGCTGCACTGCGCTGCCGCGCTCGGCAAGGTGTTCGCCTACGACGAGCTGGCGGCCACGTGCACCATCGGCGAGGACGGGCTGCTCGACGCGCTCGACGCCGCGGCCGCCGCACAGCTGGTGCGCAGCGAGGGACCCGATTCGTTCGCGTTCACCCACGACAAGATCCGCGAGGTGCTGCACGACGAGCTGAACCCGATCCGCCGGCGGCGCACCCACCTGCGCATCGGCGAGACGCTCGAGAAGCTGCACGCGAACGACCCCGACGACCATGTCGGCGACCTCGCCTACCATTTCATCGAGGCTGGCGAACTGAAGCGCGGTCTCGACTACGCGCGCCGCGCCGCGTCCGCGGCCGGGAAGGTACACGCGCACGAAGAAGCCGTGAACTGGTACGAACGTGCGCGTGAGTGCGCCGAGGGACTGGAGGACACGGTTGCCCTGCGCGAGATATTCGAGCGCATGGGGCGATCGTTGCTCGACCGGGGCCGGCTCATCGACTCGATCCACGCCTACGAGAGCGCGATCGCGCTGGCCGAAACGCCGCGCCAGCGCGGCGCCCTGCGCGCGGCGATGGGCCTCGCGATGGCCCATGCCTCCGACCCGCGCGGACCGGAAGTGATGGCCCAGGCGCTCGTGGAGCTGGATCCCGCGACCCAGGCCACGGAGCGCGCCCTCGCGCTCACCATGATCGGCCGCTTCCACCACTACCGGATGGAGCACCTGCGGGCGCTCGAGTACTACGCCGAGGCCCGCACCATCGCCGAGTCGGCCGGTGACGTGGACGCCCTTGATGTCGCGATCAGTTTCACCGCCGGCGCTTACCAGCACCTGGCGGACTTCGTCGAAAGCGATGGCTGGGCGCGCAGGGGGATCGAGCTGGGGATGCGGCACGGCCATCTCTCGGCCGAGGCGAACGGCTACGAGTTCCTGGCCGAGAACGCCAGCGTGCGCGGCGACTGGGACGACTCGATCCGCTGGGCCGAGCGCGATCTCGAGCTCGGCCGGCGCAGTGGCTCGCTGTCGCGTCAGGCCTGGGCCCGCTTCTCGCTGGGCCGCGGGCTGTTCGGCCTCGGTCGTCTCCACGACGCGCTCGCGAGCGCGCGCGAATCCGAGGCCATCGCGGGCCGTCTCGGCGAGACGCGACTCCAGGTGCTGCTGCTCGGCAGCGCGGTGCGCACGATGGTGCAACTGGGCCTCTTCGATGAGGCGGCCGCCGAGGGGGATCGCGCGATGGAGATGGCGACGCGGATCGGCCAGCCGTGGATCGAATCGTTCGCCGTCGAGACCGTGAGCCAGCTCGAGTACGAGCGCGGGGACGTGGCGTCCGCGTGCGCGCGGCTCGAGCGGATCTATGGCGTGACCTCCGCCAGCGACAATCGCCTGGGCGACCAGTTCACGGGCATGGGGCTCGCCGAGTGCTACGTCTCGCTCGGCCGGCTCGACGAGGCGCGCGCGCTGCTCGATCGCGTGCTCGCGACGGCACGCCGCTCGGGCTCGCACGTGCCGTGGGCGCGCGGCCGCGCCGCGGAGGGCCGCCTGCTCGCTGCCCGCGGCGAGCACGCGGCAGCGCGTGCGGCATTCGACGAGGCCGCGGACTCGCTCGAGCGGAGCCGCACCCCGATCGCGCTCGCGGGCGTGCTCATCGCGCGCGCGGCGCTCGGCCGCGACGGCGGCGACCTCGCGGGCGCGCGCACCGACCTCGAGCGGGCACGTGATCTCGCCGCGTCATGCGACGCCGAACCGGTCATGCTCCGGGCGACGCGCGCGCTCGAGGCACTCGGCCCGGCCTGAGCCCCGCACCGCCCGCGAGCCGGTCGTCAGGCGCGCGGCTTGATGCTGCTCGCGTCCTTCAGGTTCGGGGCGGGCGTCTGCCCACCCGTCCACGCGCACTGCATGACCACCCCGCAGCGCGGACACTCGAGCTTGAGGTCAGCGCCCTCCTCCGTCGTGTTCATCCAGCGTTCGACCTTCTGGTTGCATCCGGGCGTGTAGCACAGGTAGACGCAGATCGGCATCACGGGCTCCGATGGATTCAGGGCCGCGCCGGTGCGACCGGCGGGACCGGTTCGAACACGAATGCGTGCAGCGTGAGACCCGGTTCCTCGGGCGACAGCTTCACCACGTGCGGGTGACCGTCGGCGCGGACGACATCGTAGAGCCGCGGCCACGCGACCTCGACGTACGACCCGCCGCGCGCGTCGAAACGCACGTCGGCGCCCGCCACTGCGCGCGGGAGCCACGCGTCATCGCGCAGCACCCACAACTTCCCCGACCCGCCGCGAGCGGCGCTGGCCACCACCGCGAGCGGGACGGCATCATACCGCAGTGCCACCCACTGCTGTGCCCCCCCGCGGGCGGCGGTGAGCCCGTCGGAGCCGAGGCTCCACAGGCCGATCGGGGTCGGCACCCATGGTGTGCCCGCGATCTCGGTACTGAGCTCCGCATGGAACGTGCGTGGTCCGCCCGGGGTGACGTCCGCGAGCGGGCCCGTGGGATGGTCTCCGGCGCCGAGCCACACCGGCGCGCGCACACCCGTGGCCGCGGCGGGCACGGCGTCCGCGGCGCCGCCCCCCGTCGGGGCGCCGCTGCCCGCTGAGTCGCCCGCGGACCCCGGCGAGGCCATCTCGGGATGCGCGATCACCACCAGATGCTCGAGTTCGCGCTCGGCCGCGGCATCGTCGACACCCGTGTAGCACACACGTCCGAGCGAGTCCGCGATCACGACGCACGGCCGGGGCCCCGCGCTGGACAGCTCGTGCGTCCACGCCAGCGAACCGTCGAGCGCGACCGGATAACCCAGGCCCCGGCGCGCCACCTCGGTCGCCACCACCTCCGAGTCGGCGTCGAACGCGGCGTGCGGCGCGTGGATGCCGATGATGCGCGCGCCCAGCGAGCCGTACAGCAGGCGCCACTTCTCGGCGCGATCGGCGGCGGCAAGCGAGCGCGGGTCGGCGAGCGACCACACCACGATCGCGGTGAAAGGCGCGTGAAGCTCCGGTGGCGTGCCGATCCACCCGGTCCCGGCGGGTGTCGCGGGCAGCGTGTCGGCGACGGCGAGCGCGGCCACCGCCGGCGGCGCGACGGCGTGCGAGCGGCCACCGAAGGCGCCGGCGCGGAACAGCACCGCGCCGACGAACACCAGCGCAAGTGCCAGGATCAGGAGTGCCGGGGTACGCGAGGACATGGGAGCGCAGTATACGGCCTCGCGGGCGCGGTGTACGCGCGGATCCTGCACGGCTCGTGCCGCGCGGCTCGCGAGCGCAATCCCGGGCGCGACGCGCACGCGGGCCCGGTGAAGCGATCCGTGACTTCCCCGTGACCGAGAGACGCCGCGTTCAACCGCGAGGACGGCGCGGCGATGACCGCGCGGCGACCGGTCTTCCCTTGGCTCGCGTGGGCGCGCGACGACGCCGTGCGGCCGGCGGCATGGAGACCGGCGTCAGCACCCCCGGTGGGACGTCCTCGGCGCGCTGCACCGCCTCCAGCGCGGTGTGCTCGATGATCATCTGCGCCGCACGATAGGTGTCGGCGACGAACTCCGCCGCGCCATCGGCGTCGCCGGCGCGGAAGCGGTCGATGAGTCCGCGGCAGATCTCCTCGGCGAGACGGCGTCCCGCGGGGTTGACGTAGGCGTAGCGCGCCCAGCGATGGGAGTTCAGACGCATCAACCGCACCGTCTCGATCAGGCGACTCCGGCCCGAGGGCGCATAGAGCGTGAGACGGATGCGAAGCACCAGGCCCACCGAACGTCCGATATCGGTCTCCCCCAGCAGCTCCTGGTACAAACGTTCCGTTTCGTCCAGCACCGGTGGTGTCACCGCCGGCACCGCGGAGCGCGCGGCGATGCTCTCGATCGCGGCGAGGATGTCGATGAAGTCGCGCAGCTCGGAGGTCTCGAGCGGCGCCACGATGGCACCCTGGAACGCGACGAAGCGGACGAAGCCCTCCGACTCGAGCTGCCGCAGCGCCTCGCGCAGCGGCGCGAAGCTCACCCGCAGCTGGCGGGAGAGCTCGACCTGGCGCAGCGGCTGTCCGGGCAGCAGGTCGCCGCGGATGATCGCATCACGGAGGGACTCCGCGAGACGGTCGGACAGCGTGCGCACCGCGCCCGAGTCCCAGTCGAACGACGACGCGAGCAACGGATCCGGGACCGAGCCGGGCGGCTCGGTGCGCAGGCCACGGCGCTTCATCGGACGTCCCGCTCCCGCGCCGCGGGCTTGCGCGCGTGTGTGGCGGGCGCGCGGGTGCGCGGGCGCGGCGCGGACGGCTTGATGGCCTCACCGGCACCGACGAACGGCAGCTCGCCCGTGGGCAGCCCCGCGATCCGCCGGGTCCTGCGTGAGCTGGCGGCCATCACCGCGAGCACGCGCCCGGCATCCCCCGAACGAAGCGCGTCGATGACGTCGCGCCAATTGCGCAGCATCACGGCGCGGCCCTGCGGGGTCGCATACAGCACGCTGGTGAAGCGCTCGGTGTGCGAGCGCATCGTCTGGAGCAATGCCACCAGGTGGGGTCTTCCGCTGGGAGACATCAACGCCACCCTCAGATCGAGCAGGATCGGCAGCCAACGCGACGGATCGGGCTCGGCCACGAGACGGGCGTAGTGCCGTTCGGCCTCGTCAAGAGCCTCCGGGGTCATTCGCGTGATGGCCTCGCGGAAGGCGAACGCGTCGAGCACGTAGATGATGTCGGACAACTCGCGCGATTCGTCACCGTCGGCCTTGCGCACCACCACGCCCCGCCGCGGGGTGAAGAGCACGAATCCCTCACCCGCCAGCTGGCGCAACGCCTCGCGCAGCGGGCTCTGGCTGACCTTCATCGAGCGCGATAGTTCGCCGACGTGGATCGTGGAGCCGGGCGCCAGGTCCCCGCGCACGATCGCGGCTCGCATGGCACGCGCGATCCGCTCGGGCAGCGTCTGGGATTGCTCGGTCGTCCATTCGATTCGGCGGAGCTCGTCCATACACCCATGCGCCGCGGGGAAGCGGCCCAGGCCGGGGGCGGCCGATGGAGTCGAGGCCTGCCGTCTCGAGCGGGGGATCTCGGACGACTCGTGCCATCATCAGTCTACAACAGGGGCGGTGGCGGCGTGAGCCCGGGGGACTCCGACGACCGGTTCGGCTCGACGCGCGCCACCTGGCCCCTGACCCCGGGATGGCTCGTGGTGGCCGCGGCGGACGCGTGCCGGGTCCGTGTTGCCACCGAGTCCGAGCCTCTCCCACCTCACGTGACGAGTCGAGGGTCGCGCGGAGACCCCGCTCGCGGGAAGATGCGAATCCTGTGAATCGAGATCCGGTGACTCGATTCCCTGCTCGGATCGAGGGGCCGCGGGGGAAGCGGCCGACGGTCCTCCAGCGATCCTGACCGGCGCCGCTGCAGCATCCCCATCAGGCCGGCGCCGACCACCGATGGACGCGACTATTCGACTTTCGAAAATATAAGTCAAGCCCCCAAACGACCAGCGCGGAGACCCGGAAGTCAGAGGCTTCCGACCGGCTACGCACCCCGGGGTCGGCCTCGGGAGAGGTCCCGCCGACGCCGTGCCATCGGTTGGGCGCCTGGGACGCCGGCACGCGGCGGGAGCCCGGACCCACCCGCGCGGGGGCCGACACGCGGCGGGAGCCCGGACCCACTCGCGCGAGACGCTTCACCGCTGGCGGCGCCCCGAACGGTACTCATCCACGCACGCCTTCCGGCCGATAACCGGCTACATGGGACTCGCGCGCCGCATGGTCATCGCCGCCATCGTCCTTGTCAGCCTCGGATCGGTCGGCATCGCGGCCACCTCGGCCGATGAGGATCGGCCGCTTCCGGGCGTGGGGATCACCCGTGAGCGTTTCGCGGCCGTGTTCGCCGACTCCGACGTCGCCGTGCTGTCGGACATCGGGGGCGTGGTCGCCCTCGAGAGCAAGGATCCGGAAGTGGAGTTCGAGCGCTACGTCTTCACGCTGCCCGCCGGTGTGCAGCCGTCGCGACTGTGGCAGATCACCATCGGCTACCGCATGCCGGCCGACCGCGGCCGCTTCGAGCGCGCCGAAGCGTGGGTCACCGAACGCTACGGTCCGCCGACTCAGAGCACCAGCCGGGAAGCCGAACACGGTGAACCCCCGTTCGAGCGGCGGGTGTGGGATTCGGGCGTCACGGTGGTGACCCTGGCGGGCTGCCCCGACGGCGAGACCACCGACGAGGCCTCGCGGATGCAGATCACCGTCGTGGATCGCGAGCTCCAGCGGCTCGGCCTCGCGCAGCGACGCGGACGCCCGAAGAAGGCCTGACGCCGCGCTCTGGCGCGGTGTCGCTCGCCCCCCCCCCCGCGTCCGCGCGGAGCGGATGGAGGCGATGACGGCCAGCGAATGCCTCGCGGGGGTGCACCCAAACGGTGGACGGCTCCCCGGCCCGCCGTTATCCTCGCGGGTGCCGCGTCACCCTGGGAGCCTTCTTGTCCGCCTCCGATCTGCTCGTCGACACGCACGGCCGCGTGGTACGCGATCTGCGCGTCTCGGTCACCGACCGCTGCAACCTGCGCTGTGTCTATTGCATGCCCGCCGAGGGCATGCCGTGGCTCGCGCGTGAACAGTTGCTGAGCTACGAGGAGATCACGCGCCTGGCGCGTGTCGCGCACGGGCTCGGGGTCACCGGCATCCGCCTCACCGGAGGCGAGCCCACGGTGCGCAAGGACCTGCCGCTGCTGGTGCGCATGCTGAACGGGATCGCGCCCGGACTCGACCTCTCGCTCACCACCAACGGCATCCTGCTCGCCGCCATGGCCGACGATCTGCGCGCGGCGGGGCTCACCCGGGTCAACGTGAGCCTCGACACGCTCGACCCCGAACGCTTCCGCGCCATCGCGCGACGCGACCGGCTCGGCGATGTGTTCGCCGGTCTCGCCGCCGCGCGCCGGGTGGGCTTCTCACCGATCAAGATCAACGCCGTGCTCATGCGCGGCTTCAACGAGGACGAGGCGGTGCCGCTGGCGCGCTGGGCGCGCGAGAACGACTACGAGCTGCGCTTCATCGAGTGGATGCCGCTCGACTTCCAGCGTGGTTGGGACCGGTCGCGCCTGGTACCGGCGGCCGACACACAGCGCGCCGTCGACGCCGAGTTTCCGCTCGGGGCCCCCGATACGAGCGACCCGTCCGCGCCCGCCACGCGGTATCGTTATCGTGACGGCGTCGGCTCGGTTGGCTTCATCGGCTCGGTCACACGCCCGTTCTGCGGCAGCTGCGACCGCATGCGCATCACCGCCGACGGGCAGCTGCGCACATGTCTGTTCTCGCACAGGGAGTACGATTTCCGCGCCGTGATGCGTGCCGGCGGGAGCGACGAGGACATCGCGGCGCGGATGCGCGCGGCCGTGCTGCGCAAGGAGCCGGGACACCTGATCGGGCGGGAGGGGTTCGTGCAACCCGAACGCGGCATGAGCGCCATCGGCGGATAGCCCCCGCGACCGCGGCAGCGCCGGCTCAGCGCACCAGCACCACCGAGCCGGAGTGAACCACGCCCAGCATGCGCAGACGCGTGAAGTACACCCCGCTGCGCACCCGCTGGCCTCGCTCGTCGATGCCGTCCCACGCGGTCTGGTGCGAGCCGGCGGGGTACGCGCCATGGGACAGGCGCTTCACCAGCCGCCCGGCGACGTCATAGACCGCCAGATCCGCTTCGCCATCCACCAGCATCCAGAACCCGATCGCGGTCGTGTGCTGGAATGGGTTCGGCACGGAAGGCGACAGCCCGAATCGATCCTCCCTTCCGCCACCGGGCAGGAACCAGCCCATGTCCTCGAACGCGTACCGGGTGAGGTCCACGTCCGATGATTCGTCGGGATTGAGATTCGGCTCCATCAGCAGATTCGGCATCGCGGTCACGTCCCAGTGGTTGATGGACGAGCCGGCCGAGCGCGGTCGCGGCGCGTAGAGCATCACACGCCCCTCGGGGTCGGCGCCCGCGTACTGGGTGGGATCGAGCATCAGGGTCACGCTCACCCCCGCGCCGAGCAGCCCGCGGATCGCCAGCCCGTCCGGCCGGGTGATCCGCACCGACGGGATCGTGATGCTCGTGTCGACCCCGGACATGCCGGGGACCTCCGAGCGGGCCGCGTCGTCCGCGACGATGACTCCGATCGCGCCGGCGTCCTGGCAGACGCGGACCTTGGTCGCGAACGGACAGCCACCCCGGTCGACCAGCGCGATCCGTCCCGCCACCTGCGCCGCGTCGACGAGTGCGGTGCACCCGTCGCTCGTGGGCGGGTCGCCATCGTCGGCGAGCGCCACGACACCGGTGACACCCGTGGTCGTGAGTGGCGCGCCGAACATCGCGACGCCGACGGTGTGGTCACCCGCGATCACGAGCGGCGAGTTCACGCGCAGCACCGGCCGCGGTCCGAGCAGCGATCGTGCTCGTTCGCGAGTCGCCTGGCCGTCCCACAACAGCCGGAAGGTCGCGGTATCCGAGGCCGCGCGCTGGGCGTCCGTCTCCTCATTCCAGTGGAGCCCCGTGTTCGCGTCGAGGATGAAACGCGAGAAGATGTCGGGCACGCCGCCGGCGAAGGCGCCGGTGCTGTCCTCGGTGAAGGTCAGAAAGCCGAGTCCGTGGGCGATCTCATGCAGCGCCACCGGGAGGAGATCGAACTGGTCAGGCCCCTCCTGATGGTCGAAGCCGAGGTAGAAGCTGTAGCCGGCGAGACATCCCGCGCTCCCGATCTCGGAGTTGAAGGTCGCGGCGATGTCCGCGTCTTCGGATCTCAGGTCCTTGGCCGCGAACTTGTCGGCTTCGGCTCCGCCGTACGAAGTGCCGCCGAACGGTGCGTTGGGGAAATCCCAGAACAGGTGCTTGGGACCCGCGGACGCGAGCACACCGGTCGACGGGGCGCAACGCCGCGGAGCGAACGACGCCTCCACGCGGATCGGGACATTGCTCGGCAGGATGTCGCCCCAGATGGAGGCCGCGGCCGCCAGCACGTTGAGGCGCTGCTCCCCGAGTGTCGTGCCGGGATTGCCGCCGATCGGCGCCGCTGGCGTGGGATCGTTGAGCCCCTGCCCGGGGAGATCGAGGTTGACGATGGTGATGGTGGCCGCCCGGGCGCCGGCGGCGGCGAGGGAAAGCGCGAGGGCAAGAGACAGCCCGTGCCGCGCGAAGCGAAGGCGACGGCCCATCGTCAGCGCTCCTCGAACGCGGCGGGCGCCGGCCCGGTGCGCGACTCGAGCGCCTGCCGCAGCGTGTCCGCGCCGTGGACGCAGCCGAACCTCACCCGGCCGCACGAGTCGATGCGCGCCACCGAGAATTCGCGGAAGCGCCCCTGCAGATCGAGCATCATGGTGCCGTCGGGAAGCCGCACCGCGACCAGTCCCGCCGTGCTACGGAGCATCCCCGGCTGCGGCGGCGGCAACGGCCGTGGGAACGCCGGGCGCGCCGGCGTGAGCATCGTGTCGGCGCGTGGCTCGACGGTCACGATCATGGGAGCACCGATGACGCCGAGCGGGCGCGAGGCGGCCGGCGGCGCCGCGGCGTGGCGCGGCACCGGCGCATGCCGGTGCGTGCGCGCCGCGCCTGCCGCCGGACATGGCCACGAGGCGAGCGCGATCAACGCGCCGGCGACCACGAGGCGGGCGGCGCCAGAACAGGACGAGCGGGTTCCCGGACCGGACATGGCGACTCCCTTCCACTCGATGAAGCCGAAAGGGGTCGGAGGTCGATTCGGAGTCTCGCGCGGACGGAGCCCGACCGCAAGTGCGGCAGGGGGCATCGCGTCGCGCCGCCCGGCGCCGGGTCACCTCAGCCGCACGAGTCTCCGGGTGTCGCTGCCATGGGTGCTGGTGAGACGCGCGAAGTAGACCCCGGCGGCGGCGGGACGCCCGGTCGCGTCGGCGCCGTCCCAGCGCGCGGACCGCGTGCCGGCCTCGAACGCTCCGTCGGCCAGCACCCGCACGCTGCGCCCGGCGGCGTCGAACACCTCGACCCGCGCGCGGCCGGGCCCCGGGAGCACGAAGGCGATGGTGGTGCTCGCACCGGCCGGCTGCGGCCATAGCGAGACGATCGCGGCGCCACCGGCGCGACTCGCGACGTCCCCGACCGCCAGCACCGGATCGCTGAGCGCGCGGTAGGCGTTCACGCGCGGACCGATCGGCACGTCGTAAGTCACCACGTCGGCGGTGGCGATGAGGCGCTGGCGCACCTGGGCGGTGGTGAGGTACGGATACTTGGCGCGCACCAGCCCCGCGATGCCCGAGACCAGCGGGCTCGCGAACGAGGTGCCATCGCCGTACATGTACGGGCGCTCGCCGTCCCAGCCGAAGAACAGCAGGTAGATGATCTGGCTGATGTCGTCGAGGGTGTAGTTGCGGGCGATCGAGGACCAGATGAATTCCCCGGGTGCGGTGACGTTCACCCACGATCCGTACTGCGAGAAGCTCGAGCGAGCCCCGGTGTCGTCGATCGAGCCCACCGACAGCACCCGCGCGCATCCGGCCGGGAAGCTGAGCGTGTCGGTGCCGCCATTCCCGGCCGCGGCGACGCACAGCACGCCGTGCGCGTCGGCATCGTCCACCAGCGCCTGGAAATAGGCGCGGGCGGTGGTGTCGGTGGTGCCGAAGCTCATGTTGAGCACGGCGGCCGGATGCACGTCGAGGAAACCGAAGGCGGCGGTCACCGCCTCGAGCGTGATGCCGCCCGCGGTGCTGTCGGCGACCTTGAGACCCATCAGGCGGCAGCGCCACGCGGCGCCAGCCATGCCTTCGGCGTTGTCGTCGGCCGCGCCCGCGATACCCGCTACGAAGGTGCCATGGAAGCCCTCGTCGATCCCCGAGGCGTCGATGGAAGGCGTGGGCGAGGGATCCGCGGCGCCATTGCCGAAGTCGTAGCCGTGCACGTCGTCGATCCAGCCGTCGTGGTCGTCGTCGATACCGTTGCCGGGGATCTCGGAGCGGTTGATCCACAGCTGCGACGCGAGATCGGGATGACCGGTGTCGAGGCCGTTGTCCATGATCGCGATCACCGTGCTGGTGTCGCCCTTCCCGATGTCCCACGCCGCGGGAAGGCTCACGTCGGGGCCGCTCGGGTTGCTCACCGCCCACTGGAACGGCACATCGGGATCGTTCGGCAGCACGAACGGATCGAGCACGAGATCGGGCGCCACCGCGCGGAATCCGCCGCCTGCAATCAGTTCCCGGGCCACCGCGCGGGGATCGAAGCGGGGATCGGCGCTCTCGAGCCGCAGCGCGCGCAGGCCGCGCGGCGCGTCGACCGCGCTCGCGACCAGCGCGTGGCGCGCGAGCAGCGCAGCCAGTTCGGGGCGCGCGCCCGCCAGGCGGCCCCCTGCCACCGGCGCGAGCGGCGAATCGGCGTCGATCAGTGCGAGCACCACGCCCGGCCGCACGCGCGTGGCGACCGGCACGTGAGCGGCGAGACGATGCGACCCGGCGGCATGCGCACAAGGGACGGCGCACATCGCGAGCGCGAGGGTCAGGGAGGTCAGCGGTCGGATCGTCATGGCAGGCCCCGGGTCGGAATCCCACGTCGCTCGCCCGCGCGAAGGTGCTGCGCGTGGCCACGACTCCTTCAGGGTATGCGGCGTGGGTTGCGGCGGCAATGGACTTCACCGCACGCGGCTGGCATCACCGTCGAGCGCACGGCATCGCGCACGAAAGCGCTCCTGGCAAGTGCGAAACGCAACGCGGTTCCGCCGTGACGCTCGGTGCCGACCTGCTCGTGCCGGCTGGGTCTCCCGGCTTCGCGGCCTCCCGCGGACCGTTCATCGCGGATTTCGGCCCGTTCATCCGCAGGTCGATTGAATGGGCGCCGGCGAAGCGCCAGGATGCGCCGCATGGGAACGGTCCTTCGTATCGAAGATGCGCGCAAGCGCTTCGGCGCCACCCCGGCGCTCGACGGTCTGTCGCTCGAGCTCCACACCGGAGAGCTGCTGGGTCTGCTCGGGCCTAACGGCGCCGGCAAGACCACGCTGGTGCGTGCCATCTCGGGTCGCGTCGCCCTCGACGCCGGTACGATCATGCTGTTCGACGCCCGCCTTTCGGGTTCTGGCAGCCGCGAAGGACTCGGCGTGGTGCCGCAGGAACTGGCGCTCTATCCCCTGCTCACCGCGAGGGAGAACCTCGAGGTGTTCGGACGCCTGCATGGTCTCGCCGGCGCCGCGCTGCGCGAGCGCGTGAAGTGGGCGCTGTCGTGGACGGCGCTGGAGGAGCGCTCGCGCGAGCCCATCAAGCGCTTCTCGGGCGGCATGAAGCGCCGGCTCAACATCGCCTGCGGCGTTCTGCCACGCCCGCGCGTGGTGCTGCTCGACGAGCCCACCGTGGGGGTCGACCCGCAGAGCCGCGAGCGTATCTACGACATGCTCGAGACGCTGCGCCGCGAGGGCGCCTCGCTGCTGCTCACCACGCATCAACTCGAGGAGGCCGAGGTGCGCTGCACGCGTCTCGCCATCGTCGACCATGGCCGCGTCATCGCCAGCGGCACGCCCGCCGGGATCGTGCGCGGCACCCTCGGCGCCACGCGCGAGGTGCGGGTCGCGCTCGATCATGCTCCCGTGGCGGCGATCGCCGGACTGACCGCGGGCGACGACGCGACCCGGTTCACCGGCACGCTCGACGATGGCGACGACGCGGTCGAGTCGCTGCTCGCCCGCATCGCCGCCGCCGGTTGCCACATCGTCGACCTGGCGGTGCGCCGGCCGAGTCTGCAGTCGGTGTTCATCCAGCTCACCGGGCGCGAACTGCGCGATTGAGGAGATCCACGTGATCGCGACCCTGCTGCGCGTCCACTTCACCAACCTGCGCCGCGACCGCGCGGCCCTCATGCTCACCTTCCTGGTTCCGATGTCGTTCTTCACCGTGTTCGCGCTGGTGTTCGGCCCCGGCGGCCGCTCCACCACGCCTCGCGTGCGCGTCGCCGTGGCCGACGAGGCGCGCAGCGCCGCGAGCACCCGCCTCGTTTCGGCGCTCCAGCACGAGAGCGGGCTGCGGGTGATCACACGGGCGGCACGCTCGAAGTCCGACACCACCAGGGTCATCCTCGATCGCGAGCGCGCCACCGCGATGGTGCGTCGCGGTGACGTCCCGGTGGCGATCGTGATCCCCGCCGGCATCGACACCTCGCTGATGCGCTTCGACGGCGGCGGCGTGCCGCTCGAGATGCTCACCGACCCGTCCGACCCGGTGGCGCCACAGATGGTGAGCGGGCTGATCCAGAAGACGGTGATGACCGCGATGCCCGACCTGTTCGCGCGTCGCGGCGTGAGCGAGTTCCAGCGCTACGCGGGTGGCCTCACGCCGCGGCAGCAGGCGTCGGTCGACGGCTGGCTCGGCATGCTCTCGGCCGACTCGTCGGGCTCGGGCGGCGGTGGCGATTCGAGCCGCGCCGGACTCGACGGGCTGGTGAAGGTGCACACGACGAAGGTGCTCGGCCGCCGGGAGGACACCAGCATGATCTCGTTCTACGCCGCCGGGATCGCGGTGATGTTCCTGCTGTTCAGCGCCAGTGGTGCGGCCGGCACGCTGCTCGACGAGGTCGACAGCGGCACGCTCGAGCGCGTGCTGTCGAGCCGGGTCGGCATGACCGGGCTGCTCGCCGGCAAGTGGGTGGCGATCACGCTGGTGGGGGTCACCCAGATCGTGGCGATGTTCGTCTACGCCATGCTGGCGTTCCGCCTCGACCTGCTGAACCACCTGCCTGGATTCGCGGTGATGACGCTGATCACCGCCGCCACCACCGCGGCGTTCGGCCTGTTCCTCGCCACCACCTGCCGCACGCGCCAGCAGCTCGGCGGCATCTCGACGCTGGTGATCCTGATCCTGTCGGCGCTCGGTGGCAGCATGTTCCCGCGCTTCCTGATGAGCGACGCCATGCAGCGGCTCGGGCTGCTCACCTTCAACGCCTGGGCACTGGACGGCTTCACCAAGGTGTTCTGGCGCGACGTGCCGCTCACGCAACTGGCGCCGCAGGTCGGGGTGCTGGCGGCGTTCCTGATCGTGTTCCTCGTCCTCGCGCGCACCGTCGCGCGGCGATGGGAACGGATCTGAGACTCATGCCACGGCGGCCGCGTCCGCCGATCGCGCCAGCGCCACCCCGAGGCCCGTCCAACCGGTCCCGAGGATGACGTTGCCGATCACCGCGCCCCACATGTCGTGGAGCAGGGGCTGGAGCAACGGGATCGCGAACAGGCCGATGATGACAGCCAGCGCCGCGGCCCGGTGCAACACCGCCGCTCGCCAGGTGACGAACGCGAGCAGGAGCCACCCCACGGCGAATATGCCCGCCGCGATCACCGCAGCCAGGTCGTAGGGGCTCGGTCCCTTCCCCACGTCGATCGCCGCCACGGCCTGCGGGGCGCGCAACGCGACGGTGCGCAGCAGGAACGTCTCGGCCCACTCGAACGCCATGGTCATCGCGCTGCCAAGCCAGGCGATCGCGAACGCGACGGCGCCGAAGCGCCCGACGCGCCCCGCCTGTCGCAGGTAGAGCCCCATCGAGCCCGCGAGCAACAACAGCACCGCCACGCACGAGCCGCCCTGGCGCCACAGGAAGAGCGCCGAGATGCTGACCTCCGCCGGCGGCCGGCCGGCGGGCATACGCGTGGTGAGGAACAAGTTGATCGCGACGGTGAACAGCCCCGCGAGTAACAGACAGGCGCCGGTAAGCCGGTAGAATCCTGGTGGGACCACGATCCGCCTCCGCGTGCGTCCGAACCCCCGCGCGGGACGCGGCGGGCGGCCCTGCTACTACGGGCGGGACGACCGGGAGGTTCCCGCGAGGGGGCGCTTCGATCGCCGCGCGGCCGTGCCTCGGCCCCGCGGGCACACGGCGCGTGCTGGGCCCTGCCGCTGCGATCCCCGGTGTTCCAAGGTATGCTCCCGAGGGCTCAGGAGCGTAAGGTCTCGGGGCATCCTGGCATTGTCCAATTGTGGCCGTTCCGCCCACCCCCGCCACGGAGATCCGTCATGCGTCGCACCGGGCCGAACGTCCCCGTCCAGCTCGCGCTGTTGGTCATCCTGCCGCTGAAGGCGGATCGCGCCCGGGCCGCATGGCCCCTTCGCGCGGCCTCATCAAGCCCGATCGATGTGACCCGCCGTGGTCCCGCTCGAAGCAGACTCATCTGATCATGTCCGACCCGAGGATGCCGCCCATGCGCACCACGATCGCGATCTCCATGTCGGTATTGGTCTCTCTGGCGACGGTCACCGCCACCGTCGCCGCCCCATTCGTGAAGGGCGAACTCGTGCTCGTCACCAATGCCGCTCCGACGATCAACGCCGGGATCCTGCGGGTGGATCCCCTCACCGGCACGGTCACGCAGCTCGTCGATATCCCGAACTCACAGACCGTGCGCAACAGCGCCACATGGGATCCCTATCGCACACAGGTCGTCTACAGCGTGAGCGGAGCCGGAGAGGCGCTGTACGGCGCGGACGGCGACGGGGTCGTGACCGCGCTCGTTCCGGGTGCGCCGTCGCCGTGGTGCGTCGCCAGTCGCGGCGACGGAGTGATCTACCTCTGGTACCTCTCCCCCGAAGGGTTTCGTTACCTCGACGCGGCCGGGGTCTTGCACGACCTGCTCGATGCCGGCGGTGTGGCGAAGTTCGGCCTGGGCCAGGGGAAGGTACTCCAGCAGCTGTCCTACGACCCGGCAACGAACTCGCTGATCGGCGTCGTGGGGTCGAGCAGCGGAAGCTCGTCGCCGTGCCTCGATCCGAACCAGGTGTGCGCGATCAAGATCCCGCTCGAACCCGGCGGTACGCGTGTCGCCGGGCCCACCACCACCACCAGCTTCGAAGTCTCCACGTCTGGTGAGGTCGCGGTCGGCATGGGCCACGTTCCCGGCGGCTCGCTGCTGCTGATCGTGGACACGAACAGCAATGCCGCCGAGCCACGCATGACCCTGCTCGATCCGGCGAGCATGACCACCACCACCTACGCGTCGAACGGCCCGTACACGGGCGCCGCGGCCACCAATGCCGGGACCTACAGCCACGTGCTCGGCCGGGCCGTCATCCTCGACACGGGCCGTGACAGCCTGGTGACGTTCCCGTTCGGCGGCACCGGTGTCGGCACCCGACTGGCGGGCGGGGTATCGGGCAGCGGCACCAACGAAGTCGCTCAGCTCGTCGAGATCGACTCGAGCGGGGTCGCGATCGTCGGTGTACAACCCGGGCATGGTGACGCGGGACCGGGTGGCTGGCGTGCGAGCACGCCGAATCCGTTCCGTGAGGGCGTGACGTTGCGCTATTTCACGACCGGCGCGGCCGGGGGCTCGATCGTGATCCACGACATCGCCGGCCGTCGTGTCCGCCTCTTGCGCAAGGACGACGACGACGCGGGGGTGCACGCGATCGAGTGGGACGGCCGCGACGATCGCGGCGTGCGCGTGCGCGCCGGCGTCTATCTCGCCGATCTCGTGATCGCCGGGCATCGGTACCGCCAGACGGTGGTTCGGCTGAATTAGCGTTCGCCGGTCAGCCGCGCGCGGCCGACTCCATCACCGGCCGCTCGCCGAGGAACATCACCTCTTCCTCGAGCGTGACGCCGAATCGTTCGCGCACGCGGCGTTTCATCTCCTCGGCCAGCGCCAGCACGTCACGCGCGCTGGCGTGGCCGGCGTTGACGAGGATATTGGCGTGCTTCGCGAACACCATCGCGTCGCCTACCCGCAGCCCGCGGCACTCGCACTCGTCGAGCAGTTGCCCCGCGGGCACGCGGCGCGTGCCCGGCGAGTGCTTCGCCCCCGGCAGCTGCCAGTCGGGTGGCAGGTTCTTGAAGTATGAGCCCGCGGTGGGTTCGAGCCGCCACTGCGGATGCTTCACGCGGCGGATCTCGAGCTTCTCGTCGATCTCCCGTTGGATCACGTCGCCGTCGCCGGCCTCGAGACGGATGAGCGCGGTGAGCAGCACCCGTGGGTCGCGTTTGAGACGCGAGTCGCGGTAGCCGAACTCGAACCACGACGCCGGCCGGGTCTCGATCGTCCGCCCGTCGAGACTTGAAACGGTGCACTCGATCATACGGCTGCCGATGTCCTGCCCGTAGCAGCCGGCGTTGCCGTAGATCGCTCCACCCACCGAGCCCGGGATGCCGGCGGCATAGGCGAGCCCGGCCAGCGAACGCTCGCGACATCGCCGGATCAACTCCAGGTAGTCGTGCCCGCAGCCGACGTGCGCCACGGTGCCGTCGAACTCGAGCAGGTCGATCGCGTTGCGCACCACCAGGCCGCGGAAGCCCTCGTCCGACACCAGCAGGTTGCTGCCGCCGCCGAGCAGGAACACGGGCAACGCCAGCTCCTGCGCCGTGCGCAGAGCGGTGGCGAGCTGGTCCGGGGAGCGCGCGGGGAAAAAATGGTCCGCCGGGCCGCCGATGCGGAACGTGGTGTGATGACGCAGCGGCTCGCGTGTGAGCAGTCCGTCGCCCAGCGCGGCGCGCAGTCGCTGCTCGATGGTGGTGGTGCGTTCCGTCATGTTCCCTTCCGGTCGTCCGGCATCCGCGCGTGTGCATCGGGTCGATCGCGAATCGATTCCACGCGATGCGACGCCGCGAGTCAAATCGGCTTCGACCGCCACACGGGCGCGGGTGTATCCTGTGAGCCGCGGGTCGGACCGACCGGCGCGGAGGCGTCATGACACTCGAGATCACTTATTGCGTGCAGTGAAACTACCTCCCACGGGCCACCGGTCTGGCGGCCGAGGTGAGGCAGCACCGTCCCGGCGTGGACGTGAAACTGATCAAAGGATCGGGCGGCCAGTTCGAGGTCGTGCTCGACGGCAAGCTCGTCTACTCGAAGAAGCAGGCCGGTCGCTTCCCCGATCCCGGTGAGATCCTGGGGCTGATCCCCGCGGCGTGAACGCGCGGGGGTCCGGCCCGAATCCCAGCCGAGGCCGCCGATGTCGATGCTCCGATCCCCTGCGCTCATCGCGTGCACGCTGCTGTCCGCCGGTCTCGCCCTGCCGAGCGCGGGCCGCGCCGCGCTCCATCCCGGGGTGGAGATCGGGCTCGAGTACTCGACCTTCCGATACGAGAAGGAGCTGCCGGGCTGGGACGTGGGCTGGAGCCCGTCCTTCACCGGCGGGTTCAAGCTCGAGATCCCCGTCCACGACCCGATATCGATCCTGACCGGCGTCCGCTACGTGCGCATGGCCGACCGGGTGAAATACGATACCGGCTCCGGTATACCGCGCCAGTACGGCGAGTTCCGCCTGACTCAGGACTACGTCTCGGTGCCGGTGCTCATGGAGCACCGCTTCATGCATACGGGCCGGCTGGCGTTCTGTTTCGGTCCCGAGTTCGGCTATCTCGTCGCGGCGCATCTGAAGACCGACGAGACGCTCGATGACGGTGTGACGCTCACCCCGCGCACGAGCGACGACGACGTGACCGATGCGCTGAAGCGCTTCGACCTCGCGCTCGACTTCTCGGCGGGCTACGACTTCCCGGTCGGGAAACAGGCCTGGTCGCTCACCCTGCGCTATCGCCGCTCGCTCATGGGGTCGGCGAAGGACGACCGGTGGTACGGCGACTGGCGGCCGCACGCGCTCGAAGGCCTGCTCGGCTTCGGCTGGTGATCGCCGCCGTGGGCGGGATCGCCCGCCCAAAGCGACGGAGCCCGGCCGCATGGCCGGGCTCCGTGCTTGCGCGCGCGGGCGACGTGCCCGCGATGCTCACGACTCGCGGATGAACGTGCCTTCGCGCAG
>Ga0315273_10001208_pt1 | contig 29058 bp, 17 predicted proteins | sample YL17G02_0_MG_FD_205753 | JGI IMG/M metagenome (GOLD analysis project Ga0315273, IMG submission 205753) | Sediment microbial communities from Yellowstone Lake, YNP, Wyoming, USA - YL17G02_0 | ecosystem: Environmental > Aquatic > Freshwater > Lake > Sediment | place: USA: Wyoming | collected... | reverse complement strand
CATAAAATCAAAATCATAGTTATCAAGAGGCCTGGAGAATAATCTGATTGGGAAGCGGTTTTTATCAGATTCTGGAATCAATGATTGAAGGTCTGATAATATAGGCACTGCAACACCGGCAGCTACCATGGTTGAAATGAATTTTCACCTGCTCTGCATCATTTGAATATAGTTTAAGAAATCCGGAAAAGAAAAATATTGTCAAAAACTGACAATTCGTGCCAATCTATCTGCTCTTTACCTTTATGATTTTTCTTAGAGAATATGCTTTGCCCTCAGCTGTGATTCCCTGAATATTTATATCAAAATCGGAAACAAAATCAGATGTCCAGAATTCAACACTGGCTTTACCTTCTTTATCAGGTTTCACAGATGGATTCCAGTAAAGTGTATTTCGGAAATCCGGAATCCGGCTTTTCTTTTTCTCTACAGAAGAATAATCAGGTGAGGTAAACGACAAAACAGGATCAACTACTCTGTAATGCAGCCTGACAACATCATCAGGCAGAGTAACATTGCTTAAATCACCGGCTTTTGTAATAATATTTACTATTCCATAGAATAGATAATCATCAATAAAATACTTGTCCCTGACAACATCTATTTTTTCAACAAACTCAGGATCAATTCCGGCAATTATGCCAGCGTCTTTAACCATTACACCATCAACAAACAAACATGGAGGGGTCTCATAGGGTCTATTAGTAGCAGGATCAGTCACTATTATCTCATATCCCGTTTTTTTGCTTTTCATAATAACTCCCACTAAAAGCTCGAAAAAGACCTCCTGCATCACAGGCAGTGTAATGTAATCTTTCATAATCAGTTCAGTCTCAGGTTTCCCATAAAATCTCCTTATTCTGGGCTGCGAAACAGAAGCATGCAAAGGAGAGCCAACTGAAGAACTTCCATAAATTTTCCTCACCTGATTGTTTACACTCCAGGCTGAAATATAAGACGGCAGTTCCTCACCGGTCGAATCAACTGAGAATACAGATTTAAGATATTGATCCGAAAATGATGATTCAACATTAACAGATTGATTTTTAGCTTTTACATCCGGTTGAATAATTAAATCATTAAGCTCTTCACCGATATTAATTCTGAAGCTGAAGTTCCCTTTTTTATCAGTTTTTGCATATTGAAAAACAGCAACTTTGCCTGGCGATGACATTAAAACAATCCTATCAGAATCAGCTGCTAAATGGTCACGCGAAATAAGTTTCCCTGTGAGATAATGATCTTCATTTTCGACCTTGTATTTTAAGACAGGCATCTCATCTTTTAAAATAGACTCCCAGTTAATCCAGTTGCTTTTCACAGTCTGAAGTAAACTATCCATTACTTCAGTAGAAATATCTTTTATTTTTATAACCTTAACAACATTCAGCGGAGAAAGTCCATATTCTGTTCCAAAGACCATATAATCATTCAGATCCAAGCCGAAATGTTCATTCGTTTCGGGAGTAACCGAAATACTTAAATCTGTTGATATCAATGATGTGACCGACACATCACCAATCTCTAAATCGACAGATATTTTATTCCTGAGAGTTGAGCTGTCGTCTGAATGAAGAGTCATCATTGGGATTTCCTTCGACGCCGTATAAATGAACCTTTCAGCAACAGGCCGGCCATCTGAATTAAATATAGCAATGTGATTTATTCCTGCAGACAGTTGCTTTTTGGGAATTGAGATTTTTGCATTTTTATCTGAAAACCTTTCAGAACTTACATGGTCAATAATACCATGAGTCTGAATAAATAGATAAAATTGATTACTGTTCTCAGAAAGAAATTTTACATCTGCAGTCACCGCCAGATCAAGAACATCTGGTTTAAGATTATCGGCTTTTAGTATGAGGCCTTCGTTTATGTCTTCGGGATAAACCTGACTGCCGGTTCCATCTTTAATGATTTTGCCTGAATTTAACTTTCTTTTAATTGTTTTAGAGCTAAACGAATTATAGATTTTAATATCCTTCATAAAGCAATTATAAGGAAGGAAATTTTTCATCCAGCTTGTATATGCCCTTATTGTATATATTCCAGTACTCAATGTGTCAGGCAGAACAATTTGTCCCGGACCAAAACCTCCCTCAAGCCTGATCCTCTTTTGTACAACAGGACGGTTTTCCTGATTCAGCAGTTCGAAGTAGGCAATTTTACTATCGTTGGAAGGCTTAAAACTCTGTCTATCAATCAAATAAAGATTGAACCACAGATCTTCCCCTGAGATATATTCATCTCTGTCAGAGTGAACATATATTTCTTCCCGTGGAACAGCTTTAATGTATCTTATAAATCTCTCCTTAAGATAATCTGTCATATTCACAGTTGCCTGACCAAAAACACCCTGCAGAAACAGAAATTGTATCAGAAAAAGAATCGCCGGTTTAAGTTTTTTTATCATTTAAAATACTTTCGTCGATAATTTGTTATTTACTCATTTTCCAGAAATCAGGTTCTATATTTGTACCCCTCTCGGTACAATCATAACAACCTTTGGAATAAGTGATTACCCTATAGGATGGCGGTGGCATTGGGTGATCTATAATTATCCAGGCATTTGTATTCAGATATGGAATAGGAGCGCCTCCGAAAATGGTATCAGCAATGCATGCTTCTTCGGTATATGGGGTCATTACTCCGGCAAAACGGTCTTTTATAAAAACTCTCTTTGATGAATTAGCTGAAACGCTGAAATATCCAAGAACCTTTTCATTTGGATCATCAATACAATAAACATTGCTTGGAATAGCAGCCGGTATCATATCATAAAGACCTCCAACCTGTTCTGAAATATTCTCTAATTTCTCCCAATAGCTATATTCGTCTTCATTAAGGGAGTATTGATTCACTAATATACTGTATTTTATTGCTAACCTGTCAGTTATATTGGAAATTTGGTGCAAGGGATACTTATTGATTCTGTCCTCCTTAAAAACTGATGTATTTTTGACATTAATTACATTAGAATTATCTGATATCCAGCATATTTGATTTGGAACAATATAGGGAATATGGAATTCCCATGTCTCAGTGTATTCCCATCTGTAAAACTTACATTCGTTCTTTGGATCGTGGGTATTTAAAAAGATCTGACAACCCTCCTGACCTCCACTTCTTTCACTGCTTTCCTGTAAAGTTATTTTTTCATAATAAACACTGTCGATTGGAGGTACAGGTTTCATCTCCATTGGAAATGATTCATAATTAAGATTATTAAGTGCCGAACTTGTGCTGATGTGCAAAGTATAGAAGCGGCCTGTTGCACCCTGAAATATTGAAGGGTCTGAAACATATGTTCCGGCAACCGTTTCCTTGAAACTGAAAATTTGTCCAAGATCATCAGAAATTCTGATAAAGCATCCTTTCAGAGGCTCAGCAACATTCCTTATTCCCAGAGGAACTGATTTTGAAAGCTTTATTGTATATGCACCTGGCTTGTCTGTTATCAACCCTTCAACAACAAGCAATTCCTTATTTTCAGTCGTCTGAGGGATAAACTGTGTGATACAGCTGCTAAAAAGAAGTAAAATTGATATTAAAAATATGTGCTGAGTACTCTTCATAACTAGTTTAAAAATCAAAACTAAAAGTAACTGATGGAATTGGCCTGCCAAACACTGACAGTTTGTATCCATTGACAATCTCTCCTTCTTTTTTGAAATATACTGAGTAAACATTTTCCCGACCGAATGCATTGTAGACTGAGAACGTCCAATAAGGATGAGCAATTCTATGGGACCTGAGATTTCCACCTACCTTGAATGAAAGATCCAGCCGTGAATAATCTGGTATTCTATATTCATTCCTGTCTGAATATGTTACCATTAACTTGTCAGCTACACGATATGTAGCTATTGGATAGGTTATCGGACGCCCTGTGCTCCAGTTATAGTATAATGAGAAACTGAAACGACGCGAGAAGATATAATTCAATGTAACAGAAAGGTCATTTGGTTTATCATAATTGGCAGGAAACCATTTTCCTGAATTGATAATTTCCTCACTAAAGGTTCCCTCGCTTTTAACAAAGGTTCTCGAATATGTATAACCAATTGTGTAGCGGATTTTCCCTGCCGTCTTCTTCAGGACTAACTCCAAACCATATGCTTTGCCCTTGACATTTACAATATCTTTTTCAATGTTATCATCCATTACCAGGTTCGTTCCGCCTTTAAAGTCTGACATATTCTTTAAATTCTTATAATATATCTCAGCAGAAGCTTCAAAAGCGTTCTTAAAGAGCAGTTCATAAAATCCTAATGCCACCTGGTCGCCAACCTGGGGTTTCAGATAATAATCACATAGTTTCCAGGTATCTGTCGGTGATATCGAGGCTGAATTGGAAAGAAGATGGATGTATTGCCTGGTCCTGTTATAGTTGACCTTAAGGGAATTCTTGTCTGAAAGCCTGAAATTTAAAGAGACTCTTAACTCAGGCCCTCCATATTTGCTGTAAACCTCACCTGATTTAAAGTTAAGTGTATCAATAACAGTTGATTTGTTTTTTGAATATTCAGGATTATAAACCATGACACTTTGGGGACCGTATACCCAATATGAGGACATTCTCATTCCGACATTAACAGATAAAAAGTCAGTAACAATAAATTTGTCTTCGATATATAAAACTCCTTCCAAGGCCCTTTCTTGCTCAATTATGCGAGGTATGACAAGTGACGAATCGCTGTAAGGCTGATAGCTACCGGGATTCACAACATATCTTGTAAGATCAAGTCCGAAATTAATCTCATTCCTCCCCAGGAACAAGTTAAAATCTGCTTTAAAACCTGTGCTATTGATTTTATGAGAAAGCACAAATGCCTCTGTTGCAAGATACTGGCTCGAAATATCATAATTATAGGAACTGTTATTCAGTGAGAAGGATGAAAAAAACCTGCTACTAAAAAAATGACGCCACTTCAGGGCAAAAACATTGTTGTTATAACTGTAGGTCGTGTCAGAGTTGAACTTGAAGTCGTCGTGGCTGGTGTATGCAGAAAAATCTAACTTATTGTTTTTATTTAAGTCATAAGTAATTTTCGCGTTCAAGTCATAGAATGATGCTCTGCTGTTTTTAAGATTGGGGACCTGTACTAAATTAAAAATCCAGTTAGAATAAGTAGTACGAGCTGTTAAAAGATAGGTAAGCTTATCTTTTATGATCGGTCCTTCCAAAGATACGTGGGTTGTTATGGGAGATATTCCTGCGGTTCCTGCAAATTTTTTTCTGTTTCCTTCTATTGTTCCGATATCAAGAACTGAAGAGATCCTCCCGCCATAACGGCTTGGGATCCCTCCTTTATATAATGTAACATCTTTAATAATATCGGAATTGACTGATGAAAAGAATCCAAAAAAATGGGAGGCATTGTAGATTGGTGCCCCATAAAGTAAAATAAGATTCTGGTCAGCAGAGCCCCCTCTAACATTAAAACCCGTTGAGCCCTCTCCAACTGACTGAACACCAGGGATCATCAGAACACTTTTTATGATATCAGATTCCCCCATTGAGGTTGGCAACAATTTGAAAGAGGTTATATTGATCTTTTCCGCTCCAACCTCAAATCGCTGAAGTGTAACACTTTTCTGAGCTGAAACAATTGTCTCTTTTAAAGGGATCATAACACTGTTCATCTCAACATTGAGTTCACCGGCTCCATAAAGATTAAGGTTGACCATTTTTTCTCTCATCCCGATAAATGAAAACTGGAGTAAGTGCGCACCCCTGGGCGACGGTAAAGTGTAATAACCATATTCGTTGGATATTGTTCCAAGAGAGAGTTTCTGAATAAATACTGTCACTCCCGGAACCGGTTCTTTTGTATCCTTATTATTGATATACCCTGAGACAGTAACACTCCCTGGTTTGTTTTTTTCAGCCGGATTCCCTATCTCAACTGAAACAGTTCCTGCCATCTGTTGATTATCTGCAGAACTTGAATAATCAGTCGGTGGAAGAAATTTATTGTTTTTTTCTACAGGAGTATTTGTAACTTTTACTGCATAATTATTTGTGATAACAATATTTCCCAAATCGTCAATATAATAATAAAGAGAGATTCCTCTTAGTAAACTGTCCATAACACAATAAAGATCAGTGCAATCAGGATAATCACCTAACTTCAGATCCTTAATCCATTCATCCATATAAAAGAATTTTACTGGAAGAATGTTTTCGACTCTGGTTACAAAATCGATAAATGAAATATCCTTGTAATTTGATGATAGCTTGTATTGTTCCTGAGCTACCAGGTTTAACGACATGGATAATATAATAATGAGGATATAGATCTTTAATTTCATAAATTCAGGGTTATCTGCTTAAACTATCATAATACCTGATTACAGGAATAAAACTCTCGGGCTCCGTTCTTGAAACTTTCAGCTTGTTTTTTTTCATGAAGTCTTTTATCCGGGTTTTATCTTCCTGTAAAACTTTTAATAAGTCACTTTTACTTGATATCTGTTGAACTTTACCATCTTTCAGGAAGTAAATCCGATATGTCCGAAAAAACTTATCATACTTATTATCAACGGCAAGTTCTTCAATTTTTTTCTTATACTTGACATACAGTGAGCATTTTCCTCTATATAACACTTTGACATAACCTTTGATAACTGGCAGGCTATCCTCCTGTGCATTTACAAATCTGTACGTTTTACCATCTAAAACCATCGTAAAGCTGTCAACCATTTCTTTGTTCAGCTGTATAATTGATCCATCTTTTTTTGGAGTCAGTATCTCATCATTATAAATATCGTAGTTGAGAAGAATGTTCTTATAAGAGTTTCCATTAATTGTCAATGACCCTTGTAAATACTGCGGAGAAAAAAGGAATTGATCGCCTTTCACAATGGAATATTGGTTTTTCCACATTTTACCATTATAAAGAATCTGATTTTTTCTTATCGTATCCTGCTGACTGATGTTGACATTCCAATATCTGGTTAATCCAGGAATTATGCCAAATAGTGAGAGCGGCCAGGAGAGGATGGCAAATAAAAATATAAATCGAAAAATATTCCTGTTCATTAAAAGGTTTATTTGCAGCTAGTTGAGTGTAATCAGTAAATTAATCTGAGGTCTTATAACTTTTTAAAGGTATAAATAATTCTAAGTACCCTAATCTTGGAGAACCTAAAGTATAATGTTTTAATAAAATTTAACACTTCAGACACTTATTTTGTGAGCCCACTAACTCTAAAGACATACGCAAGCTGATGATCAGCAGGCGTAAGCAGCGGTGCTTTGATAACCATGTTTCCTCCGGTTTTTTTAACAGAAATAGGTCTGTCAGTTCCCAGCAGACTGACCTGTACTTTATTACCTGGTTCAACTCCCTTTAAAACTATTTCTCCGGCAGGCCAGTCAAGACAAATGACATAAACCTCTTTATTTTTTTGGGTGTTTGATATGTTGATAAGTTAATAAGGATTGTTAATATATGTAGCTGATAATCAATGTTTTAAATTTGGCATTGATGTTTGTTTTTCGTATCTTAACTACATGATAAACAAACAGTTCAAGGGATATTTTTTAAAATTCTGCCAGATTCAAGAATTGAAAGAAGAGCAGAAAAAATTATGGTAGATATGTTGGATTTTGGTAATGTTGTGGTAAATAAATTCTGTCCTACAAGTACAGAAAAAATAGGAGCCTACAGGATGCTGGGATACGATAGTTTTGACCATAATGATCTAGCCAAGGGGGTGTACAGATCGTGTAAAAAAAATGATGGATTAAAAACAAGTATGACTAACTTTTTTTAGTAATAAATATTTTAGGGTGTTGCAACGCTGAAAACAGGAAGAGAGCGGAATATCAATACACCAATGGAAAATGGATCACTATATATTAGCACTGAAAGATGTGGATATCAGGTAGACAAGTAATACAATATTGTCGAAAGAGATGTCTGGCAACAAGTTAAATATTTATACTTATATGAACTATGCAGACTATGAAAACGTAGCGAAAAGTGGCAATAGCACTATGAATTTTTGCAAGTACGTTTTCTGTTGCACCCATATCATTTTAACAAATTCAATATGCTAATCACAAGCTAACTTACGGACCCGGGAAAAATTCAAAATTTATATCCGCCATTGAATTTTTATTGCTAAATTTCCCCAATCACAAAGTTGCATTTGTGATTTGAATTCAGTTATGGTTTAAGCAAGCATCAAAAATAGTTGCTTTCGACCATCAGTATTTGAGTATATAATCTATTGAATATTAGCAATATAAAAAATAACCGAATATTTGAGGTGCTTGTAAATATTTAAGGAATGAAACTAACAAAAATTTCTACCGGAGCATTGGTTTTAATTATAGGGATGTTCTTCCTTGGCTGTTGCAAAACAGATAATTATGATAATACTCCTGCATTAGGTCGTGAGCCGGTAATAGAGCCGGATTATTCAGGGGTGATCATACCCCCGAATATTGCTCCGATGAACTTTCTCATTTCAGAGGATGGAGAGTCTTTTGAAATCAGGGCTAAATCTTCAAATGGCAACCAGTTAATTGTTAAATCATCAGATGGGATTGTTCGTTTTCCGGTAAAGTCGTGGAAAAAGCTACTTGAAGGCAGCCAGGAAGGAAAAATTCAGATTGAAGTTTTTTCAAAAGGTAAGGAGGGAAAAGCAATAAAATTTGATCCCTTCTACATGAATGTGGCCAGTGAACGTGTGGATCCTTATTTATGCTATCGTTTACTTTACCCCGGATACAGATCCTGGGTAGAGCTGAAGATTGTACAAAGGTCCATAGAAGATTTCCATGAGACATCTTTATTTGAAAACCAATTACTTGAAGATAACTGCGTTAATTGTCACTCCTTCAATAAAAACAACCCTGGCAGATTTTTACTTCATGTCCGTGGTTCCATGAGCGGAACCTATTTTGTTGATGGGGATAAAGTGATCAGGACAACTTTAAAAACACAAAATATGCCTGCCAATGCTGTGTATCCTGCATGGCATCCTTCCGGAAAGTATGTGGCATTCTCATCTAATAAGACAGTCCAGTCTTTTCATATGCGACCTGAAAAAAACATTGAAGTTACTGATCAGTTTTCCTCGTTGGTTATCTATGATGCTGATAAGAATGAGATTTTTGCATGCCCTCAGGACGATACAGTAAAATACATGGAAACATTCCCATCCTGGTCTCCGGATGGAGAATATCTTTACTACTGCAGAACAAATCAGGTTAAGGAAGGCTATGACTTCCGACAGGTTAAATATGATCTGGTAAGGAAATCCTTTGATCAGGTATCCGGATTATTTGGTAAAGCTGAGGTTGTATTTAATGCCCTCGAAATAAATAAAAGTGTCTCATTCCCAAATATTTCGCCTGATGGTCAATACCTGGTCTTTACTCTTCACGACTATGGTACATTCTCAATCTGGCACCAAGAAGCAGACCTGTATCTTCTCAATCTGCAAAATGGGCAGGTCGATAAAATGAGCCTGAACAGTAGTGAAACTGAAAGCTGGCATTCCTGGTCGTCAAATGGAAGATGGCTGGTTTTCAGCAGTAAAAGAGGAGATGGTTTAACTGCAAGACCATATTTCGCATATTTTGGCTCTCGGGATAATATAGGGAAACCGTTTGTATTACCTCAGAAAGATCCTACCCTGTATAAGAGAATGGAGAAAACATTTAACAGACCTGAATTTATTACAGGCAAGATCAGTGTGGGACCACGGGATTTTGCACGGGCTTCCAAGAAAGAACCATTAAAGGCCCGATGGGTAGAGAAAAAGTAAAGATAAGGTACATTGAATTCGAGAAGGCAAAATGAAAAAGAAAAGTAATTTTTTAAAAGTGTTTGATAAAATTCTTCCGGAAGTAAAAATGACAGAGAGGTTTATTGTTTATTTCTCAATGGCTTTGCTTTTTATTATATCTGTCACTTATTTTTATTGGTTCGGGAATGGAAACTTTTTTTATCAGGAAAACAGATCGTTATTTGTTTTTTCAGATGAGTATATTCAAAAATTTACATCAAGACCAGGTGGTTTGCTTATTTATGCAGGTAACTTTTTAACACAGTTTTATTTTAATTCCTTATATGGATCTTTAATAGTATCCACATTGCTTATATTGATTAATATTGTTTTTGTAAAAATAAATAAACGATTATCAGCTGGCAGATCATCTTCATTATTATTCGTATTATTTCCATCATGCCTGTTACTATTATTGCAGACACGATATGATATTTATTTACAACATAGCCTTGGATTTTTGTTAGTGGAACTCTGGTTTTTAGTTTCAATTGTTTCAGAAAAATTATACTTCCGTCTTATCTTCCTCGGTTTATTCCCCTTATTTTATTACTTGGTTGGATCCTTTGCTCTGATCTATCTGGGTATGTACATTATATTCAGCGTCATTTATGAAATAGGGATTCGGCGATTTTATTTCATTGCTTTTCTCACTGGAATTGCTTTTTTAACTTTCATAGTATTCAAAGAAGTTGTATTCCTGCAACCTGTTGATCATTTGTTAGGTTATCCATTGTTCTTTAATGAATCATCGAGGCTTACGACCTATTTGTATCTGTTCGGCGGATTTATTCTTTTATTGCCTTTATTGATTAAAGCCGCCGGTTTAATTAAAGTGAATAAGAAGTTTGAACAATTTATTCCTTTTGCAACGTTCCTGGCTCTGTTCCCGGTAACTGTTTTCATTTTATTTAAGAATTATGATCCTGATTTTGCAAATTTAATGCAACTTGAAAAATTGATTTATAAACAAGATTGGGATTCCGTTATTAAACATCATGAAAGATTCCCTTCAACAAATGTAATAGGGCTATATTATTATAATCTGGCTTTGTCTGAGAAAGGTCAGTTATGTGAAAGAATGTTTTTTGGTCAGCAGAATTATGGTCCGATGTCGCTCGCATTACCACGAGACAGTGAACAGGCTTACAGGGCTGTTTACTTTTACTATGCAATAGGTCTGATCAGCGAAGCCCATCACCTGGCTTATGAATTGATGGTACAACATGGATATCGCCCTGAAAATATCAAATTACTTATTAAAACTGAACTCATAAACGGAAACTATAAAATTGCTGAACGATATATAAATGTCCTGAAAAAGACTTTACACTACAAAATGTGGGCAGAAAAGTACGAGAAGATGCTGTTAAATCCAGCATTGATTAATTCTGATCGTGAGTTAGGCGAGAAGGTCAGATTACTTCCAAAAAGAGATTTTTTCATTCTGACTGATGATGCAAAAAATATTGAAAGATTATTGAAGGAAAACCCTGATAATAAAAGAGCATTCGAGTATAAAATGGCACGATTATTACTTGAAAAAGACTTGTTGGAAGTAGGTTCTGAAGTCAAAAAAATGAAAGATATTGGCTATGCAAATATTCCAAGACATCTTGAGGAAGCAGTTTTAGCGCTTATGAATGTTACCAAAGAGTTCCCGGATCTTGGTGGTCTTTCTATAAGAGCTGAGACTAAAAGGAGCTTCCTTCAATACAGGAATACAATTAATTCTTATAGCAGTAACAAATCCTTACTTGAAAAAGTAATGAAAAAAACTGAGAAAAATACATTCTGGTATTATCTTCAGTTCAGTGTTATGAGAAGTGACTTTTTCAAAAGGAATCCTGTAGATAATAGTATTTATTAAAATTAATTTTGTAATCATGAATACAGTTATTGATTTTCTTCGTTTACTCCGGCCCCAAGGGGAGCAAAGAAAATCAATTTACTCCCCTTGGGGATGGGGTAAATAGATTGATTTTCAAGAGATATTTAATCCTATCTTCATGATTCCTGATATTTGTATTTATTAATATTCACTTTCAAAAGAAAATAAAATGACAAAGCGAAGAGATTTTATTAAGAAAAGCGTTCTTGGAACTGCCGGTATCGCTATTGGCGGCATGGGATTCAGTTCCGGAACTTATGGTTCAATTGTCGGTGCCAATGATAGGATTAATGTTGCTGTAATTGGCTTACGTGGCAGGGGAAGTTCTCATATTGATGAATGGAGCGTTCTTAAAGATAGCCATAATTTACAGTTAGTAACTCTATGTGATACCGATGAACAGTTTTTTGCTGAACGGGCAAAGACAGCTTTTGACAAGACAGGTGTTAAACCTGCTACTGAATGGGATATGCACAAAGTAATTGACAATCCTGACATACATGTTGTATCTTTTGCGACTCCAAACCACTGGCATGCACTTGGAACCATTTGGGCCTGCCAGGCAGGTAAACATGTTTATGTTGAAAAACCGGCTTGCCATAATGTTTTTGAAGGACGTAAAATGGTTGAGGCAGCCCGCAAGTACAATGTGCGTGTTCAGGTTGGATTCCAGGGGCGTTCATATAAAAATCTTATTGAAGCAATTAAATTATTACATGACGGAGGTATCGGCGAAGTTTATATGGCACGAGGCCTCTGCTACAAACCGCGTGATTCATTTGGTATTGCAAAAGACAGTACTCCTCCTGCAAATCTTCATTACGACCAATGGCTGGGACCTGCTTTATGGCACGAGTATAATGAGAAAAGAGGCCATTACAACTGGCATTGGCATTGGAATACCGGGAACGGAGACAGCGGAAACCAGGGGGTACACGAATTCGATATAGCCCGCTGGGGACTTAACAAAAACGAACATCCTGTTTCGGTTTATTCCACCGGTGGTATTTATGGGATTAATCCTGAAGAGTGTTCACAGGAAACTCCTAATACACAATCATCGGTATTTAAATATAAAGATGGAACAATGCTTGAGTTCGAAACGAGGGGACGATATTTCAATAAAGAAGGAGGCCTTGGTATCGGTATTGGTAACATTTTTTATGGCACTGAGGGATATCTTGAGCTTCAGGCCTGGGAAAAAAGCGGAGGTGAATGGCAGGCTTTCCGCAAAAGGGAAAAAGTTCCTTTTGCCGGAACACAGATTGGAGAAGGCAAGCAGGTTCCTGCTACTTTGCTTGGTCCTGAAAGTACAGATCATTTTTCTAATTTTATCACTGCGGTTCGTGCGGGGAAAGATGATATGTTAAACAGCGATATCAATGAAGGATTTTATTCGTCAGCTCTACCTCATCTTGGTAATATATCATATCGTCTTGGACGGGAATTAAGGTTTATGGGTGATTATGAGAAGTTTGCCAATGATCCGGAAGCAGATACGATGCTCACAAGGAATTATCGTAAACCTTATGTTGTTCCGGATGAAGTTTAAAATGACACCGAATCAACATTAAGAAAGTTAGATATGGGAATAACACATAGATATCAATTGCATAACAAATTTATCAAACTATGAATAAAGTATCATTTTCATTTATCATATTGATCTTTGTTTTCATTAATGTTACTGGACAAAAAGCGCCAACCGGAAATCCCAAAGATTTTAAAGTAAAGACCTGTCTTCACTCAGTAGGCTACAGCGGAGCCTGGAGAGGTCAGGCAGTGCTTACCGTTGATGAGTTTCTATTAAAAGCCAGGGATTTGGGATTTGACGGAGTGATGCTGGGCGCCAAACGTCCGCATGTCTCCCTGATTGATTATGATGATACAGCCCGTCAGGAACTTCGCTCCAGGATCAAAGAACTTGGTCTGGAACTGGTTTGCATTGCAGGATATAATGATTTTACGGCAGGAGTTGACAAATCGGGTATCCCGAATGTTGAGATACAGGCTGTTTATATTGGTGAGCTGGCTCGATTAGCCCGTGATCTGGGAACCAACATGGTTCGGGTATTCACAGGTTATGAGCGGCCCGATCTGCCCTATGCTTCTCAATATGCCATGGTTGTGGAAGGTTTGAGAATGGCCGCCAAAATCGCTGCAAAGTATGGAGTCACACTGGTAGTACAAAACCATCATGACATTGCAGTACATCACGATGCAATGAAATGGCTTCTCGATGAGGTAAACCTGCCAAATGTAAAGGCAGCTTTCGATCTCTGGTCTCCAACTATGGAGGGGTTATCATCCGAAGAGATCAAAAAAGCAATTTATGCGATGAAACCTTACATCCTCCATACCACAACTGCCGATTACGAAAAGCTACCGCGTTTCAGGTACGAATCTGCACAAGTCAACTATGTACCACTGCTACCAGAGAACAGACTTGTACCCATAGGAGAAGGTTATCTTGATTACAAAACGTTTATCAATACATTGAAAGAGATCGGATACCAGGGTTATATAGCTTACGAAATGTGTGCAGAATTAAAAGGAGGAGGATTCATTGAGAATCTTGATAAAGCCGCAAAAACATTTCTTGAATATGTTAAGCAGTTTAAATGACCACTAGTCTGATAAGTAATGAAGACGCGAATGGCTTTCCAATTTTTCCCGCTTTGGAACAGGGGACCCAAAGACTTGATAGAGGGAAAGATCAATTAGTAAATTAAAACAAGTAGTTATTAGGTCGTTAATAATCCAAACAATATATTTGCTGCAAATTACTTCGTCAGAAGGGAATTTTGATAATAAACACCTGGGTGGTATTATTTTTGATACAGTAATTATAATATTAAGATAATCCCTGTCAATGAAGAAAAATGTTGTTTTTATTTGCTCGATCCTGATATTAAATTTCTCTCTGTCAGCACAAAAGACTGAACTTGTTACTGTTAAGGCAGGTACAAAGGTAATTGACTACTTCCCTCTGAAGGAAAGATACCGTTATCCTGAGTTTACCACCGGGCAAGTTTTATTTAAAAATGGTGCAGGGAGTACCAGCAAGTTAAATTATAATCTTCTGATGGGTGAAATGGAGTTTATACAGTACAGAGATACCCTGTCTATAATAAAAAAGAAAGACATCAGGTTAATTGTAGTTGCACAAGATACTTTTTACTATGATAATGGTTATCTGGAACAAATCGCCGGGGGGCAGTTTAAGGTTGTATTAAAAGAGTATATTAAGCTGAAGGAGATACTCAGTAAGGATTCTTATGGCACTTCAAGTTCAGGTTCTGCTACGAATTCTTATGGTTACCTCCCTTCTGATGGCAATTTTTATAAACTGGCAGCAAATAAAGACATGGTATTTCAGAAAACTCAGGAATATTACTTTGCAACTCCGTCGAGCGGATTTGTTCAGTACAGTAAGAAAAATGTTATCCGTTTCTTTCCGCAAAAGGAGGATGATATTAAGGCTTACCTGAAATCAAATAAAGTCGATTTTGATTCACGTGAAGATCTTCTCAGACTGGCTGATTATTTGCACGGTCTTTGAATAGATAGGTCAATAGCTTGACCTTAGGTAATCTTCTCAGATATTATTTATTGCTTAATGCTTCTATACTCTTTGCGACTTGTTCACGTATGATGAAAATTTCATCAGGAGTTTTTAAGATTTTTGTTGAATATCGGCCCATGGCACAGGGTATATTTACAAGATCAAGTGCCTGGTGCAGAGTTTTAGTTGCTGTCTTTACCTGCGGATCTTTTGGATCAGTTTTCTCTATTAAACGCCCGAGTAATGACAGATATTCATAGTCTTCGGCCCCCTCGCGCACCTGTTTAAGTCTTATGGAACCCACCAGCCCATCCAGCCCAATGGGCTTTCCGGGATAGACAACATACCCGTCACCGTTGGGATATCGTTTCCATGATTCTTCGCCCGGAGCCTGACTTTCAAATATATAACTATGCCATCCATATTTGAAAGGATTATATGTAAGCCAGTTCACTCCCCAGAATTCATATGCTTCAGCTCCGTATTTATAGCCAAACCACGGTAGCAGACGTTCCAGTGCCAGGTAAGGTGTTTCGGTGCAAAAATTACCATCGGTGGTGAACCATATCCGTCCTCCTGATTGTTTAATATGCTCCATATCTTCCTTAGTAACCAGATGACCATAATCTCCTTCTCCATTATAGCCTAATCCCCAAATATTAATATACTCTTCCCATTCCGGACGATACCACCAGGTACTGACATAAACCGGAATCTGTGTATCAACTTCATGTATCATATCGCACAGGACTTTCATCTGCGTCACAATGTCGGCCTTGCTGTTTTCGGCCGTATGGGGTTCATCGGAAAGGTAAAGGAGAAACCTGTCTGCCCATCCTTTTTCTTTAATATGATCCCAGAATGTTTTTAGAACAAGCTGGTATGCCTGTTTATACTCTGGACGAAGTTTACCCCTGTCAGCTTCATCATACGGATATTCGCCGGGATAAGGTTTCTCTCCGAATTTTTCGCTTGGGGGAAAGGCCCAGCCAAACACGTAGAAGATACCAGTCGGGAGATAGGCGAATGGATTTTTAAGTTCATCAAAATAGTAAGCTGCAGCTTTGTCATATTCCGAAAAAACAATACTCACCTTCCCACCCTGGTAATTTACTTTTGGGGCAGGACTGATTTCGCCCGAACTGATTCTGTGCTTCGCCATGAATGACAGGTACATATTCCGGAGTTCGTTCCCCGGCAAGTCATCTAGAATAAGATCAGCCATTGGTTCGGGCATATCTTCTGCAGATCTGATATCGTAAATGGCCCCAAAGGAATTCTTCTGCGGCAGTGCAAAGTCCCATACATGAACTGTCCATGGAATCTCTTTAACAAGTGAATCGTTTTGGAATATATTGATCTGTCCGGTGTAATCGCCACTCACAGTACCTTCAGGAACAGTCACTTCAATCCAGATTGGTTGTGTTGTATTTGCCTCCAGTTTAAAAGTTTCATGGGGCAGGAGAGGATCAGGCCAGAATCCGCTCCATCCGTCACTGCCAATTGCTTCCATCGGATATTTTAAATGCCAGTACGGAACCTTTTTTTCGTAGTAATTGGAGGGATAATCAATAGGCACATATCCGACTATATTAACTGATACCTGATCAAGCTTCCGGCCTTCTGAATTAACAGGGTTTTTAACTTCAACCCTCATATTGGTGAAATCCTTATTGCTCCTGAGCGCTATTTGAAGAGGTTCAGTCTCATTTTTCGCTGTGGAGATGTGAAGAGACTCAACCTGTGATGGAAAAAGATCTTCATGGAATACCTTGACGACCGGATTCACAGGCCAGACAGTCAGGTCTTTCAGTTTATCCGCCTCTCTACGTTCAAAAAACATGCTCCCCGAATATCCTTCGACAGATTCCATCATCAGGATACCATTGTACGACGCTGTTCCGGTTTCTGACCCAGATAGGCCCAGGCTTATTACGGCGGAATTTGCTTTCTCCGGTGCCCTGAAAATACCTGAAACAGGAGTCATTCCACTTGTTCCTGTGATCTTATCGCTACCAGACCGGAAATTTATTAGGGAATCCTTGTCTCCATGAAACCGGATAGCAATAGAAATGCCATCTGATATATCTGAACATTTCACCATTGCACCGAACATATATGTCTTCCCGGGTTCAATTATTATATCCTGATTCAGTGGGGTCTTACTTATTTCTCCGCTTGCCGGCAGACCCTGGAGAAGATTTCTTTTATTGTTGCACCAGCCGTTGAATTCCTTCAGGTGATCTGTCTCATCTTTTGCTTTTTCGTCAAAATATGCATAAGTGGTTTGTTCAGTGACAGATGCAACAGGACTTTCAAACAAAAGTGCATTTTCAAAACGGAAACACGATATGTTTCCCTTATTTCCCAACTGCATCTGATCGTGCTGAACGTCTTCATTGTGAAGACGCTGATAAACCTGTTCCATCTTCACATATACAGGCATAGACTCAGAATTGTTCGTCCTGAAATTGAAGACTTTAATGGGTATCCGTATATTCCATTTTTCATTGGCGGGCCATACTTCATTCCTTCCATTTTCAGTTAATGAAATTGTCTGATTGGCTTTAATCTCAGAAATCAGCATATTCCCCTTCGGAACGTCAGATAATTTTCCATCTTTTCTGCCATATCTCTCTTCCTCGAGAACAGCACCAACAGGCCACGCTGCCTTATTATCATAATAAATATAAAAGATCGCTGACTGTCCCCCCTTAACTGTAACCGGCAATATGAACCGGCTGCTGTCAGGAATAGATCCTTCAGTCACAAGTCCGCCTCCCGGTGATATTATCCTGCAAAGTAATTCCGTACCATCTGAATCTGTAACTCTTACTCCCGATGCATTTTCTCCGGTCAGGTGAAGTTGTCCTTCACCATTACCTATAATAAAACTTACCGGTTCACCCAACACATCCTGGGCTGAAGAATTTTTAACAGCTACAGGGATGCGTGAATGCCAGTAGCCCATGTTGGACAGATATAAGGGATAGTGCCATTGGTCTGATAACTGTCCGCTTATATTAAATGAGATAAGCAGAAAACCTAAAACTCCTGTAAATATTCCAGCAGACTTATTCATATACTATTGTGATTTTTGCCTGTTAAGGTTGTTTCTGCAGCCATTTTTCAATCATTCCTAAATATAATTTTTCAGGCTGTATCATCCAGGTCAGATCCTCGCTCTGGCTTGCCAGGTGGAAATAGCGGTCTGGAATATAACTGGCAGGATATGAGACAAAGCGTGTCTGTCCATAGACTGACTCTAGTTCTGTCCAGGTCTGTCGGAAATCAATCAATGCTTTTTTCACCTTTTCAATGCCAGTTTTTTGCAGGTTCATATCCTGATTATCGCACTCATTCAATGCAAGCAGTATTTCCGGTGCTGTGAACTGGAGATTGTAAAGCGCGGAAGAGAGTCTCCAGTAATACCTGTTTCTTTTAGATATATCATAAAGATTTTCAAGTCTTTCAGTTATTGCCTTATGATTATTCATTTTAGCCTGTGCCAGTTCGATCCTGGATTTATATTTCTGACTCCAGGAACCAGGGTTATTCAGATCGGGCAGTTCTATTAGTTTGGATGTATAATCGAAATATACTTTTTCCTGTCCTTCAAGAGCCGGCAGCCAGTGTTCAAGCCGTTGCAGGCTCTGCAGGGCACTCTCGTCATCCAGACGGCCTCCCTCTTTGTAATATGCTTTATACCAAAGCTCTGAGCCTTGTCCGAGTTGATTGAAGAAGGTCAGGTAATCGGCCATTGAGATACCAAATTCCCTCTGCAGCCAGGCGCTGTCATATTCCCCGAGGGTCCTGCCGTTAGGTGACCAGCTATATTCCGCCGATGCAATAAATCCGCGCCAGTAATTTTCCATATGCGGTGATTTGTCATCCCATGCGGTACACAGCATACCGCTGATATTCTTTTCGGCTGCCAGCTGGATGAAGCTTTTAATAGTACTGATGCCCGTAGAAGCGATCCCCTTATCGCGTTCCTCAGGTTGAAAAAGCATTCCCCCTTCGCCATTTGTAGCTGTTGCTATCATGGCCTGCAATCCGCGGCTCTGATACCATTCAAGGGCCTTAATGTTGCCTGGTTGTCTGGCCATTGAGTAATTCCAGCGCATGTAGACACAATTCTTCGGGAAGTCTTCCAGAAGTTTATCGAGTTTTGGAGTACCTTCTTTCCATGCTTTTTCAGCCTCTTCAGATGTGACTTCATCACTCCAGGTACTTTCATACACTCCGCCCTCCTTTAAAGGCATATCATCCCAGAATACCGGGATGCGATCATTCTCCTTTGCAAACTCACATACTCTTTTAAGCCAGTAGAGACTTAAGCTGAGCATGCCCTCTTTATCTGCCATAGGTTTGCAGCGCGAACATAATCCAATGTTTCCAATCTCATCACCTCCGATATGAAGGTATTTTGATCCGGGGGTTGCCTCAATGGCATCCCTGTACAGATCGAAGAGAACCTGGTAAGTCCCTTCATGCAAGGGACAAAATGCCCAGGTATTCCACGATAATTCCCTCAGACCTGAATATTCCTGATGTTTCAGTATGAATGTTGCATGTCCAAGGCCCTGTACCAATGGAGTTATCTCAATATGTCTTTCCCTGGCGTAACGGGTTAATGCAGCCATCTCTTCTATGCTCATCGATTGAGGAGCTCCGACAAGTGGCTGACGTCTGTAGCGAAGCTTGTCTTCAAACTCAAATACAACTGCATTGATTTTGTACTTTGCCAATCTGTCCATACTCTCATAATAATAGTTCATGTGATCGAGATGGTGCTTGACATCGAAATGGACAGCACGGTAGGAGAGGGCCGGGAAGTCAGTTATTTTACAAGCTGGTACCGGCTTATTGTAATCTCTGGAATCTTCAAGAAGCTGTTCAAGCGACTGGCAGCCATAGAATAGTCCGGCTTCACCTTTGGCTGTTATTTCCGCTTTATCATCTGAAATTGTAAGTATATATCCTTCATCAGAAGGGATATTTTTAATTGTCTTATCCAGGATAACTGTAAGCGTGCCATTGCCGGACGATTTTACAATTGTCAGCTGCGAAAGGATATTTCCAGTCACCGGACGGCTGAACTCTCCCTTCAGAACCATATTCTTGAGTTTGCCCTGTTGGAGACCAGATCCCTTAAGAAGAACAACCTCCTGTGGCTGAGGTATAATTACAAAAGGAGAAGGAAGTTTATCAGCTGCTGAAGCTGCCCATGAAAGATTCGACAACAGAAAACAAACAGGTAAGTAAGACAGTAATTTTGCTCTCATAAATTTTAGAATTTTGTAATAAATATAAAAGTCATCGGTTTTCATTAAGAAATCTTTTATCACTCAGTACCCCGCTAGCACGGATTTGCAATCCGTGCTGTTTACTTTTGGCACCGATTACAAATCGGCGCCAACAAATGTCTTACATCCCGTTAACGTGGATTTGCAATCCTTGCTTTGACTTTTGGCACCGATTACAAATCGGCGCCAGCAAATGTCTTACATCCCGCTAGCGCGGATTTGCAATCCGTGCTGTTTACTTTTGGCACCGATTACAAATCGGCGCCAACAAATGTCTTACATCCCGCTAACGTGGATTTGCAATCCTTGCTTTGACTTTTGGCACCGATTACAAATCGGCGCCAGCAAAGGTCTTACATCCCGCTAGCACGGATTTGCAATCCGTGCTGTGTACTTTTGGGTATTAGCCAATAATCAGCTTTTCATATTATTTTTTATTCAAAAACATCTCCTCATAGTGTGGAGATGGCATGAAGATTCCTCCGCTTTTTGCATAGTAATCATCATCAAGTTCGAATACTCCGTTTTTGGTTTGTGCCCAGGCTGAATCCTTGTATGGATGGTATCCCCTCATAATTTCCCAGTTTTTGTAATTCTGGTGACCATTGGTTTCCAGCAATCCGATGCCTATGCCCGGAAAAGGAGAAAGCCGTGCTGCAACATTCTTGTTCCATTCCACCAAAATCGGATTTACCGTAAGATCGGCGCAGAAGCATGGAACGTTGTTTTCAAAAGCTACCTGTGCAATTTTCAATGTCATGCTTAGGGTTTTTGCAATGGCTTTCAGGGCAATAGCCTTGTAACCCATCTGAATACGCTTCAGAGCATCTTTCTCCGTATGGGCGCTTTCATCGGCTGCTATGCGGACCGGAATATCCCTGATATCTATCTCAAGCTTCTCGTCAAAAGGCTCTTCAATAATCGCTATCTGGTCGAATGCTCCTATTTTCTTTGAATGATCAAGCAATCGCATAAGGGTATCTTTGCTCTCATATCTACCGTTTGCGTCGAAATAATAGGGTAGTTTTCCATCCTTTGAATGGGTAGTTCTTGTATTTCCTATTGACTTATGGATCTCTGTAAGCCGTGCCATATCCATTTCAAGCATTTCTGCCTGGGTCCCTGGCTGTCCGATCTTGATTTTCATGAAGAAATATCCCTGATCGGCAGCTGCCTTTATGTCACCAATAGGAATTGAATAGGCCATCAGCGGTATGCTGGCGATCCTTTCATGATGGTGGGATAGAGCCGGTTTATAAGCTGCGGGTATAAGTTCATCAAAATTTGAAATATTGTTTTCTGCCGCATAGAGGAGCCAGATCGCATTATCAACTGCAACAAGTGAATTCAGCGCGAAGGTCTGGCGAAGATCATTCTTTGAACAGATCTTTTTGCCATACTCATAAACCACAGGCCAGATTTCATCGAGGAGTGATACCGGATCAGTAAAGCTCCTTCCTTTTAACAGACCCAGCCCATACTCTGTCATGGCATACATCAGTGCATTGCCGCCACTTTCCGAATGTGATGCAAACACGCGGGCGTCTGACCAAAGCACACTCTGCGTACAAATTCCTATTTTACGGATGCCGGAACGACTCTTTATCATAGCAGCTGATTGCCATATCTCATGCATATACCCGCCTTTAAAACCGAAAGGGCGGATCAATGGTTCGCGTTCAAAATTTGAATCGACATCAGTAATTGTAATTGTCTTTTCGGGTTTCTTTTCCAAAGTGTATACAGCCATTGGAGAATTAACAAATAGACCGGCCCCTGAAACGATGGCTGATGTTTTAATAAAATCCCTTCTTGAAATTGTCATTGTCTTTGAAATAAAACTAAAAGTAAGAGGGTTGAAATATTTATTTGTGGTGAAACTTTATAATTAAACATAATCATTCTTAGCCATCATACTTTTTAACTTGTCGGTATCTTTTTTCAATACAGCCAGTGCTTTTTCCATCTTTTTCTTTATGGAGAGGTCGATTTCTGCATTTGATAAGACCATATATTCGATATGTAAGGTGGTGTCGTTATTAAGCTTAAGTTCTTTCAGCAGTTTGAAATAGGCGTCGAAATCAATCTGCCCCTCACCCAGAGGAACTGCTTCAGGTACCATCTTACCATTCTGGTCAATCCATGTGAAATCTTTTATACAACGGGTTTTTATGTATGGACTCAACAACCTTAATCCGTCGCTCCAGGAACTAAAACCTTCAATGACAGCATGCCAGATATCGTATTGACAGCTCACCCATTCAGGATCAATATCTTTTAATATATACCATAAGTCCCAGACAGCACTACCTATATTTGGTATCTGGTGGTGATTCTGGTATGCACCATGAATACCTGTTTTTTCGTTCAAAACGGCCAGCTTTTCAAGAATCTTACGGGCATTATCCAGATTTTCAGGGATGGTCCTGGAATAATCGTAAGTGAGGTAACCTGTGCGATAATAGATTACTCCCAGATCAGACGCAGTTTTTAATACTTCCTGATTGAGCTGATTGTCGGCATCCGTAATGGCTGTAACCATCATCGATACCTTCAGTCCATTTTTCCGAGCTGCTGCCACAGCTTTTGGCAGATCAGTTTTTACCCTATCCGGTTCTACATGTCCGCCGGGGCGAACGGTCAGATCAATTCCATCCAGCCCAGCTGCAGCAAACACTTCGGAAAGCTGATCGTAATCCAGAAACTGAAAAAGTTTCGAAAAAGCACTTATCTTTCCTTTTTCCAGGTTATCAGGTAACCTGTTTTTAACAAAGTGATTTGATAATCCGTTCAGAGGAAGAACAATGCCTGCTGCCGCAACGGATTTTACAAAGTTTCTTCGGGATAGTGACATAATATAGTTTTATTTATTGTTCTAATTTCCAGGGCTTCCGATACTCATAATGAAGAAGCTTATTGGCTTCGGTACTATTGGTAAATTGTTCTTCTTCAGCATCCCAGAGTAGTCTGGTTTTTGTTGCTAGTGCTATATTGGCCAGGTGGGCAAAACTGGTTGACCTGTGCCCTTCTTCAAGAGGACAGAGCGGTGTTTGGCGCGATTTTATGCAGTCGAGAAAGTTCCGTATCAGTGTGGAAGTACTTTCCGCACTGCTGCCATCGTCAAGAGCGCGATTCACATTTTCGTATTCTTCGGCTTCAATAAGGTTGTCCCATGTCTGGAATTGACCTTTGGTAGCAGGAACAATCTTATAAGCACCTTCACTAGCCATCAAAGTTCCTTTGGTTCCACGGAGTTCTATCTCTCCAAAATTGGTCATTGATCCGCTGTTAGCCTCATAATCACTGAACGTGATGATCGCTCCTGAGGCAAACTCAAAAGTCACCTGCAATGTATCGGGTATGGTGCTGTCATCATCAAGAACATATTTGCCGCCATGAGCACTGATCGCGATTGGGGCTTTTTCACCCATCAGCCAGCGGATCACATCCATATAATGAACGCCCCAGTTACCCATCTGTGAAGAGTAGTCGCTCCACCAGCGGAAAGTATATGGAGCAATATTGTATTTATAGGGGATGAAAGCCCTGGGACCCAGCCACATATCCCAGTTGAGATCCTTAGGCGGAGCTTCAGGATTCATTTTACCAATGCCATTCGGAAACATATTGTTTATGTGAGCAGCTCTTCCAACAGTGATCTTCCCTAATTTACCCGAATGCATTTCCCTGGCCAGTTTCTGATAGAGGGTATTGCCTCGCCGGTTCAGTCCGACAGAAGCGATTTGCTTGCTTCCAGCCAGGGCATTTACCATACTGCGCCCTTCATATATTGTAGCAGTCATTGGTTTTTCAACATATAGATCCTTACCTGCGTTAATGGCATCAATGGTCTGCAATGCGTGCCAATGATCGGGCGTGGCAATGCATACAGCATCTATTGTTCTATCTTCTAGCAACTTCCGGTAATCGCCATAACGGGTTACGTTGTTACTGAATTTTTCACCCATCCTGGGAATACGACCCTCCTTACCAAGGAATCCCTCGGTATATCGCTTGTCGACTTTGGAATAATCTCTTAAAAGATAAGGTTCATATAAATCACACAGAGCGGCAACTTCGCAATCGGGCTGAGCCATAAACAATCTGAGTAATTGTGTTCCGCGATTGCCAACACCAATAAAGCCTACCCGTATCTTATCGTTAGCTCCCAAAAAACGTGAGCCTGCTGCTGATAAACTATTCATGCCCAACGACAAACCTGTCGCCGCCAAGGTCGATTTTGTGATAAAATCTCTTCGGTTGGTTTTGTTGCTCTTCATGGTGACTTTATTTATATATTTAGTAAAAGTACTTATAATATAAATTCTAATTATCTTATTACCCCCATCCCAAAGGGGTGTTAAAAAACGAATTTAACCACCCCGTCATCCGCCAGGAAAGGGGGTTGATGTTATCTCCTTTGCAAATCCTCAATTGCTTCAGCAATCCTGTACCTGGTGTCAATAATCATCTCCGGTTGATCAGGATAACGCAGGGTATTTTCCAGTGTTACTTTAATTTTCCGAGGATACTTATATAGCAGGTATTCCTCAGGATATAATAGTTGCCGGTATTCATTCAATTTGGTATCTGTGCTATCATTCCCGAAGTTTGAAAGCAGCTCTCTGAGCCTGAAAAGATACTCGTAATCTTCCATCCCGTCACGAAAATTCTCCAGTCTGATCGAAGAATAAGGAATTCCATCGGGACCAGGGTAAGCCAGCTGTCCTTCACCATTATAGTAATAATAGGTGCGGGAATCCCATGGTACATTAGGCCATTTTTGATTCATTGGCTTGCCGGCATTAACATTTCTCCAGTAGTAGTTTGAACTCCAGTGCTCAAATCCATCGACTCCGTACATCCAGCAATACCAGGCAATACTTCGCTGATATATCGCCGGGCAGTCGATAAAGAAATTTGGAGCGTTTTCTCTGGCCAGGGTGCAGAAATAGGTCCATATTTCTCCGCCATTGGCCTGGGTTACAGGAGATTCCACAATATTGACCGGGGCCCAGATGTCAACCAGATTATTCAACCCATACTTGTCAGTGTTTTTATCCCAGAAGTCGTATGGTCCTCCTTCGGCAAACAACTGCAGACGCAAATCCGGATCGATCTTTTTTAACCTTTCAGCACGCTCTTTGATATAAGGCCACTCCAGGTCAGTTGGTTCATCCCAGAGTTCCACCAGCGCTTTATCAAGCCAGCCTTTTTGCTTCAGGAACTTAGCATAGGCTTCTACAAACTTATAAGCCTCTTCAGCTTCCCCGGGTGTATAAAGACCTTTTTTCATTTGTATAATTGAAAACCTGGTCAGGCCACGATCTATACAAAATTGCAGTACCTTTTCAACTTTGCTGAAATCATATTCTCCGGAATTATCTGGTTTTTCATTAAGGTAATTTACACCGGCAGAACCAGGATTAAACCGGTTCTTCAGAAGCAGTTCGCAAAACTTCTGATACCATTCAAGCGGGTACTCTTCAAGATTATAAAAATCTTTCAGATATTCAATCTGATCCCATGAATGGGTTTTTAAATGACTTACAACCGGAAGGTCAAAGTCCCAGACCCGACATTTAACCAAGGCGGTAACGCTTTTCACACCTCTGGCTTTTACAGTTATTGTTCCTTTATAGTCCCCGGATTTTGTTCCGGCCGGGGTATAAACAGTGATCCATATTGGCCTGCAAACATCGTTGCCGTCAATATCGATGCCTGCTTTCAATGGTATCAGAGGATCTGGATGCCAGCCTTTATATTTTGTTACATATTCTGCCTGCCAATCAATTTTATTGTAATCAACAAGAGAAACTTCTACATTGTTTTTTTGAATAACGCCACCATTTTTGCTTGTTAAATCACTTACTTCCAGAGTAAGCTGGCCCAAATCCCTGCCAAAGGGCAAAATGGCCAGCTGAAATGATTCATATTCATTCCTTGCCAGCGACATATCAACCTGATCACTTATGGGTTGTGGAAACAAAGCATCTTTGCGAAGCTTTAAAACAGAATGAGTAAGGGCTATCCCAAAGTCATATTTACCTTTCCAGTTATGCAATGCTGTCCAGCGAACTTCATGAAGATGCCTGGCTATTTCATAGTCCGTTTTTTCAACCCGGGCTGTCAGGTCATTCCATTTTCCGGATTTCCATGCTGTATCAGCATAACTTTCAAGATGCTGGACGGAAGATAAAATTCTCTCTGCATCAATCCGAAGGTTGTTGGCAACGGGATTTGAAAGCCTTGTCATTGAGGCAATAGACTCTCCGACTCTTTCTTTCAGGGCACGAAGTTTCTGGCGGTTGGGTTCAATAGTGAACCAATAATCCACGCTGCGGCGAATTATAGTTCCCTCCTTTGATTTGACTGTGGCAGAGGCATAATAACTTCCCTCATGTGGTAATTCAAATAATATTTTTTCATTTATCGCCTTACCTGCCGGAATTATATAACTGGTTTTGAAATACAATGGTTCGGTACCTGATTTTAACTGAAGATCAGAAGAGGGACCCTGTCCGGCCTGATTAATAAATTCGGGTTTTTCCAAAAGGGGAAGCAATTCCAACTCACATATTAAATTAAGGTTTTCTTTGCCAAAGTTTTGCGCATTGAAAGTCAGCAGATTTTTACCCGGAACAGGATTTGGCCACCTGCTGTATTGGCAATGTGCTATCGTTTCACTGGATAGACGGCATTTCCCACTCCAGTCAGAGGATTCTCCGAGAGGAAAACTTCTTGATAAGTTTATTTCCAGTTCTTCATTTGAAGGTGCACCTGTCAGCCCGAATTCACTTATAGGGATGCTGAATTCGGCTGTCCAGTCTGTCTGGTTTATTGAAGCTCCGTATTGCCAGTTTCCATTCCATTTAATATCATTGTTCTTCCAGTCGGTCATGGTTCCTTTCGGGTCGGCCATAAACTGCAGAGAAATATCCTTAATCCCGATCACAACCTTTACATGATTCCGCCCCCAAAGAAATGTGTCTCTCGGACCTTTGGGATTCACAGTTTTGTTAAGGTCCTGAGCTGCAGGATCAGAACTGCGAAAGGCGATATACAGGTTCTTTTCATCATAACAAAGGAATACAGTGACAGAGTCTTTTATATAACTGTCCAAAGACCAGTTTATGAACTCCGACAATTCAGTACTTCTTTGCCATGTGGAATCATTAAGCTTCCCATCAATGACCGGAGGTGTTTTTATAAACGGAATTTGTAACTGAGGTTGATGTATCTGCGACTCTGCCAGTGATGAAAAAAGTGAAGAGATCAAAATGGGAAGGAAAATTCTGGTTAAAAACATCTTTCTTTTCATCTTTAAATGATTTTGTTGTTATTTAAATAACAGTATATCTTATTTTGACAACTGCTCCAATCGTCTGGCCATAGCTTTGCGGGTTAAATAGAGCTCTTCAAGATTGTGTGAAAAGGTACTTACATCGATTACCAAATTATGAATATGTTTCTCTGCGAAATCGCTGTCTCCCTTATCTTTAAGCATCCACAGGTACTCATAATCTTCAATACCCTCCCTCAGTAGTTCAAGCCTGATAGACGATACCGGTCCGATGACATTTGGCTGCCCGGTATATGTTTTGGTATGATCTCCCGGATAGATCAGGGAACCTTCCCCGTTAAGTACATACCCGCCGCTGCAGTCAAATCCTGAGATATATGTGACCGGATCAAGCCATGGATCAGGTGTCTGATTCCAGAAGTTGGCTGCCCAGTATAAAATGCCATTCATGTGATAACGCGCCGTTATCCATGGGACCATTACAGGATCCATTGCAGGAGCATCGATAAAATAATTCGGTTGCGGATATGCCTGATCACATGAAATATACCATGTGGCTTCACCTCCTTTTGCCTGTTCCTCGAGAAGTGCCTGCTTAACTTTAGGATCGTTTAGTGAGTTCCCATGGACACAGAAATTATCGACATAACCCCTTAAAGTACCCCATTCTGGATTATCACTCACCGGTGATTCTGTTGAAAGAAAATGAACTCCCGGAGCAGCTTCATGTACCAGAATAGCCCATTGTCGGGTTTCTTCGTAATCCTTCTTTGTATTAGGCTCATCAATCGGGCTGTTAAACACCAGACGATCTATCCATCCTTTTTTCCTGAAATAGGAATCAACTGCAGTCAGGTAGGATTTTACTATTTTATTGAACGCTGGAGAAAAGGGCTCAGCGTTTATCTGACTGACAAGTTCATGCGGTCCGGATTCGAGTATTACCCTTTTTGTCTTCAGCTTATTCATATAATAGTCGTAGCGTTGATCATTGAATTTGAGTTCAACATTTTCTCCCTTAAGGGTCAGTTCAGGAACCAGTGGCTCATTAAACCATGTCTCCAGCCTGTGAGTAAACAGTAAATCGAAGTAGGACTGGGAAAGCTGTTCAATTTCGGGATTTGATGCCGGTTTATTGTATAGCCTTCCCAGCTCCCCTTTGGAGATATTAAAATAGGTAATC
>Ga0315273_10001207_pt1 | contig 29060 bp, 53 predicted proteins | sample YL17G02_0_MG_FD_205753 | JGI IMG/M metagenome (GOLD analysis project Ga0315273, IMG submission 205753) | Sediment microbial communities from Yellowstone Lake, YNP, Wyoming, USA - YL17G02_0 | ecosystem: Environmental > Aquatic > Freshwater > Lake > Sediment | place: USA: Wyoming | collected... | reverse complement strand
TCTTCTGTCATATATTCTCACCTATCTTTCTATTTGATTCTAAACTGTTTTGTAGTGCATAAATCTCGCTTTCCAGTATAGTGTTGACATCTAAATTAAAAAAGCAATGTAAAATACCTTCTATTTTTTCGGTTCGGACATCTTTTGAGTAGTAAATTATATCGTGTAGCGGTATTTCTTCTAACACTGTCTGTAGTCTTAAATCTATATCGTCTAAAATCCTATTAATACTATTATTTAAAGTTGGGGTTGCATCGTGCGTATAACTTACTCTAAAAAATAGTCTAATAGTGCGATTAACGTTTATACCTTTATCCACACTACTACTTAAAACAGCTATAAAAAATCTTGGAAATCTGGGGTTGGGGTTTCGCTCGCTTGTTATCTGTGAACCAGTAAACTCTTTAAATAATTGTGTTGAAATAGCACCTACTATATCATCTATTAATATGACGTTTGCGATTATACCACCCCTTGCTTAATTAGAAACTGTTCAAAATCAGCATGGAATACACCAGGTAAAACTTTAGACACCTCGTCTATAGATACTGTCATCATAAAAAAACCGTCCATGTTAATAGTACCGTATTCAACAAAACTTGCGTATATTTCATCATTTTTAATTTCAACACTTTTAGGTGTTATAAGCCCTAGCTCCCACGATTTACGTAAATCACCTGTATCTACTGGAGTTCTTTTTGCCGTTTCGCCTAACACTATTTTCCCATATTTGACTATAAAGTTAGCCAAAAATTCATCAAAACTTTCTTGATTAAAAGCGGATTTCATATTAATAGCCCAATCTGTTAAATTTTCCAAACTCATAAGGTATTAACCTCCATTGATACGTCTTGTCGACCCATTGAAAATGACGGTTCTCCACATATACCTTGATAAATATGGAGAACTTCACCCTCAAAATTACGTTTATAAGCGGTTATTAAGTCACCATTTTTTATGTCAACTTCCACGTCACAATTTACAGTCAAAACCTTTATTATTGGGCTGGTAGTAACCGTTGGGTTGGGATTGTCGGAACTTGTTATGTTTATATGGCAAGGTATATCAACATATAAAGGTGGCTCTGGGTCTGTCACTTGCTCTCTTCCATCTGGCCGTATTATGGTAACGCTCCTACCTATACTTATAGTATCGGTATCAAAATATTTACCAGCTTTTTTACCAGCTTTACTAAAATCTATTTTTGGCAAGGTTTATCACCCTTTCTAACTTAAGTCCAGCTTATTAATTACCTCTGCAAAGGAAATTGTATAAATAGTTCCTAATATGTCAAGTTTTCCAGTGTCAAATTTACGCAAAGCAGTTATCATAATTTAACCCCTTTTATCTACTCTTCTATTTGTTTTCGCCACTCTGCGTAAGTCAAATTCGCATTTACTGTATAAGTTTTACCTGTAGCTTTACCTGTTCCACTTACTTTTTGACCTACACCTTTTCTTGCTGCCCTCTGACTTTCTTTATATAGCTCATTTAGTTCTTTTTGCTCAAATCTAGCTATTGTAACACTTCTACATCTATTGTGCATTGGTGGATAATTTACACCCACTTCAGCTTCTTCTAGTTCAAATATTTTGTTGTCCAAAGACTGGCAAATGTCGGTTGTGACGTCATCAAGTGTTGCTATAAACTGATACTTTTCTAAATTAGAAGTGCTTTCGTAGCTATCTAAAACCGCTTTATCATTAACAAAACTAGTATGGCTATCATTTAACCGAACTAGACTATTTTCAGCGGTTTGAGTTAAAGCCGTCACCTCTTTTATAGCTTGTGGTGGCTTATTTTGTGCCGAAAAGGACTGTCTAACGCTACGTTTCAGGTCATCAGCTAGTTTCAGCTTATGTTGTCTAGCCCTATCTGTGTAGGTCGCCCTATACCATTCTGTTTTTAGTGCTTCATTAACGGTTTTAGGTGTTGGTTTTACAAAGGGTAACATTAAACCTACTTGCATTATAGTATTGTAAGTAGTGCGATAAAATGACTGTTCATATATTTTTTTGAAATTATCAGTCATTTCTTGCTGAATTTCACTGTATAAAGCTTCAGTATGAAAATCAATGTTGCTATCTAGTGCATTACCATAAGTCACTCTTCTTTGCGTGTATAAAGCCCTTGATTGATTAACATATATCCTACTATAGTTATTTTCCATAGCGGTCTCTATGTTATCTAAAATATCGGCTTTATAAAACTTTAATTGATTTTGTGGGATATAGCTATTTAAGTCCGCAATATCTATATCATTAAAATTTGAGTATAACGACCTAATTTCCCTATTTAGATTTCTTCTTGCTCTTCTAAATGAGGTCGCTATATTAGGCTCTATCTTTTTAGCTTCTTTTTCTGTAGCAATTAGTACCTGTTCGGCTTTTTTGATTAATTCGGCTTGAGTCATGGCTACGTCACCCTAAAAGCGTACAACTGCTTTAAAATAAACTTTTGTTCTTCCTCGTATTCTTTTACGATTTTAGCGGACGGAACTATCTCGCCAAAAGAGACCGAACGACCAGCTTCGGACACGGATTTAATCGTATCTTCCGCTTTATTTTGCCTATATTCTTTGTTTATTTCTGATAGAACCATTTCGACCCAAACGTATTTTAAGCCGATTGGAGCTTTTTTTAAATTAGTTATATTTAAGATTTTAGTTTCGGCTTTAGATATTTTAAACAATATAATAGCATCTTCCATTTCAACTGCATTTAAAGATTTTATTATTGACAATATTTCGTCATGAGTCACTTTTGCACCTCATTTTCGTTTAATAAATTTTTTCCTTCTCTTGTTCGTCATGGATATCTATTCCATCTTTTTTCTTGCCTTTTGCCTTGGTTTTCGATTTAACTTCTAGTTCTTGGTGTTCTTCTACATATTCTTCTTCATTTTCTTCTACATGTTCTGGCTCATGTTCTTTTTGATTATCTAAAATAGTAATACCTATAGCTAATAAACTTTCAACATCTTTTGCATCTGCGGTAAATTCTGAATTTGCTTTTACATATTGCCCATTATATTTTATAGGTATAGTAGTATATAGCTTCATATGTTACCCCCCTAAATTAATATGCTTTGATGAAAAATGTACTGTTAATACGTTCAAATATTGGCAATACTTGTTGCTCTACTACTGTATTTACGTTGACTATACCATCGCCTGTTATAAATGTTGCTATAGTAATCCCTGTGTCAACTGTGGTAACTGCAGTTCCGTTTGACGCTAATTCTGTAGCTTCGGTTTCGTGCGGTGTTTGACTAAATACCGTTCTGCCTAAAGTGCCTGCTGGTATTATTACCACGTTGCCATCTTCTACGAATTTACGCACTATTTTACCTTTATCTTTATAAGTCTTGTTGTACACTATTATATCTATACCTAAAACAGAAGCTATATAATTTTTAACGATTTGACTATCTAGTGCGACGTTAGGAGCTCCCATAGGATAAAGTGTAGCTAATACGCTATCACTAGCTAATATCTGCCTCCACGTTGCGTCATTTAAAATCATATATGCTGGACTTTCCCCTCTATCTGTTAAGCTATTTATAGCATTTCTTATATCTTCAAACGGTGTGCTTGTATCGGTATTTGACCACATGCTACTACCTGTTAGCGTAACTGTGTTATTTTCCCTATAATCGTCATCTCCAAAGTCTGTTTCTCCTGCTAAAATGCCACCTTTATATATGGTTATTTTTCCACCTTGTAACATTTGCATTCTCATTCTTTCGACTCTTACTCTAGCGGCCTCAACTAGTGCCGCTCTATCTCTATATATTCTTGAAACTATTTCGTTGTACATGGGATTGTTTGCTAGAAGGCTGTTTAGGGTCATTAAGTCCTCTTCTTTTACCTTCATAGCTTCTCTAAAAAATAGCAGTTTAGTGCTAAGCATCTCAATGTCTTCTCTATCTCTTAATTCTGGATTAGCGTCAAATGTTGAAAAGTCTAATTCCATGTCTAAATCTTCTTTGCCTTTAAACCATTCTACTCTATTTCCCGATATCTTAATAGGTGTAAATAAGCTATTGCCTAAAAATGGGTCGCTTTTAGAGTAAGCCTCAGTCCAGTAGCTACCTATATGTTCTGCTGTTACTAAATCTTTAATATTGCTCATATAATACCTCCTATTTAAATACTAATAAAGTCATGTCGGCTGAAGATAAAGCCTCTTCAGTTGGTACTTCTGGTATTTTATCTAAGTCAACAATACCTTGCACTAACATGGTAGCAGGTGTATCACCGTCTGTAATATCTACATCATGTAACAATAAACCTTCTGCAAATTCGTTGTTGTTCGGCGTTCTTATACCACTCCCACTATTACCTATTATAGTTCCTGCTTTCATTATTATCCTGTCATTTTCATTCTCGGTTCTGTTTTCACTGCGCGGCGGCTCAGGAGCGGGCGGCGTAGGGTTACTGTTTATTACTACCGCCACACTAGCTATCGGTGATAAAACTTTTAATATCGTATCTGTCGTACCATATGTTCTTCTTTTAACCATATAAATTTCCTCCTATTTTTATAATTTGTATTTTTGTATTGCATCATTATTTTGAGTTTTTGGTAAATATTTGTTAATGTCAGTTGTGGATTTCGTCTCTTTGTCTGTGGATAAGTTAGGGCTTACGCCTTTTAAAGTAGTTTTGACTTCCTCTGTTTGTTTTTCAGTAGCTGGATACATTTCGCTTAAAACTGCTTTAAAATCATCTTTTAAATTACCCTTTTCGTCAAGTTCTATCGCTTCAAGCTGTATTAAGCTTGTTAGTTTGTCAATGTTTTCTGTTCGACCGTTTAACTCTAACTTTAATGCGTTTTTTACATTAGTTAACTTTAGCTGTTTAGCATATTCTTCCGCTTGCTTTCCGTTAGATTCTTGCAATTCTTTAATTTGACCTTGCAATTCTTCATTGCCTTTAGCGGATTTTTGTAATACTTCTAAGTCTTTATCTCTTTGAGTTAATTGCTCCTTTTGTGTGGTTATAGTAGTTTCACTAGTAGCTAATTTGCCCTTAAAGTCCTCTATGCCTTTACCATGTTCTTTTATAACACTGTCTATCATTTCCGTTTCTAGCCCTAAACCTTTTAAAAAATCTCTAGTCATTAAATACCCCTTTTCCTATTTAAAATATTCTATGCTTTTATACGTGGTCGCATCACTCGAATTGTTTTGATTTTTTCGTTTTACGTCTTAAAAACCTAAAAACGACAATTGTTATTCTTCAATTTCTTCATGGTCAAAATTTCCCAACTGTTTCAATTTCTCCATCTGTTCTTTTAGCTCGTCTTCTCTTTCTAGTCTTTTCTGCTCAATTTCCGCTTTTGCGTCATCGACAAATGGGTGGTTTTCTAGTACCGTTTTTTCACTTGTTACGCCGATTGAATCCTTGCAAGCCCTTATTGCATCTGCTTTGGAAATAATTATATCCCTGTTGAAAACAATGTGAACATCTAAGTCTGAATAATCCATATTATCTATTATAGATAAATACGAATTTACAAAGTACAATATATCTTTAAAGCTTGCGTTTAATTCACTTTCAAATACATTCATATCCATATCTAAATCAGCAAATCTAAACTTTAAAGCTACACCTGAAGCACTGCCTAGATTTTCACTTTGTGTGTCTACGCCTCTGCCAAATTCTATAATAGCGTGTCTATCTCTTGATAATAACTCCTCTAAAGCTTGGGTATTTACCGTACCTGCAAGGGTTTTTAATTCGCCGCCATCACCTATAAGCACCACGCCATTATCTCTTATTTTTTTTATAAATTCTTCTGCGTCTTCACCACCATAGTTTTTCAAAATGTATGTCAATAGCGGTAAATCAGCCAAAGTATCAGCATTTACAGACGCTTGTTTGTTGTAATTATCAATTAAACTCTTGATTGAAGACAATAGCGGTAACTCTTCCGTATTATATTTTATGGCTATAAAAGGCGGTCTGTTCCAGTTGTAACCCTGTTCATTTTCGCCACTTATCATACTAAAATGACTGGCTTCAATTCCGTTTGTGACATCTGGTACTAATCCGTTGCTGAACCCTACTGAATTAGCCGTTACGGGATTTTGTACATAGTATTTTACACCTTTATTGTCCCAAAATTCAATCTTTTTAACTTTTTCTTTGCCTGTTTTGGTATAAATAAAAGTTTCATAAACTCTTATTATTGCATTTAATTCACTATGTGTACTATCAGTCCAAAGAGGTATTGTTTCTTCACTTGGTATCTGTTTAAAACACAATTCTCCACTTTCGTTAATATAAATTTGTATCCAACCAATACCTTTGTTTATAGCATCTTTACCTGTGTTTTTTAATGTTCTTAAAAAATAATCGTTAAAAACCTCTTGTAGCTTTTCTTCATAGTCGTCATTATCATCGCCTTTAGGGGTTATTGTCGGCGTTTTACTTAACAAATAACCTATTTTTTGGTCTACTAATTTCTTTAAAAATCCATGCTCCAACTTTATATTGCTTTTAGTTGCGGACTTTACAGTCTTGTCTTGTATGTCCGTTATGTTTCTGTAATACTGTTCGCCCTGTAGCATTTGTTTTCTTTTGTCGCTTCTTAACCATTCGCTTAATTCGATTTCAATTATTTGAGTTATTTCCATTTGTGATAGCCCTGCACCTTTTTTTATTATTTTATTAATATTTTCCATTTTATCTCTAATATTAAAAATATTTTCACCACCTTTTTTATAAAGACGACCAACCTCTTTTTTGTAATTGACTTAAAGCCTGTGTCATCGCATCTACACTATCGTCATTCTTTCCATTGGGAAATACTGTACATTCCTCTACAAAATCCTCAACCCACTTAAATTTTTCTGGAGAAGGTAAAAATACATTTCCGCTTTCAATTTCTGGTGTAACTGCGTAAGCTCTAGCGGTTTTACTTGACTTTGGGTCTATCGGCAATATGCCATTAATCTCTTTTTTTAAACTAGCTATAATAGCACTACCGTTAGCTTTATCTTCCATGTACTTTTGCCTTGCATTAGGGTACTTATCGCTCATCTGACGCACCGCTTGTAGCGACTTAACAAAGTCCGCTTTAGCTCTAAACTGGTCTATTAGGTATATATCTGCTCCAATTTTACCCCAAACTTGACCTACGACATAATCGCTTGTTTTACTGTCTTTAAAAGCAAAATCCCAACTCTGGACAACCCTGTCTAATTTAGTCGGTAAATTAGTGTAAAACCTCCACCAGTTTCTATCAAATATATTGCCAGTGTCTGGACTCGGTCTTTGTTGGTACAAAGAAGCCCAAACTCTACTTCCTACACTTTTCTTAGTAGCCTCCGACCATTTAAGGTCAAATCCTCTCTTAGACCATAGCGGTTCGCCTATTTTTCTTCCTAATGTGTCATTTTCATCTTCACAAATAGCGGGAAAACTGACTATATCCCATTTTTCACGTTCGTTAGTTAATAATCTACCGGCTAAATCATCTTCGTGCCATCTTGTCATTATCAAAACAACACTTCCATTAGGTTCAAGTCTTGTTATTAGACTTGAGGTATATTCGTCATAAACCCTATTTCTATAGGTTATGCTATTGGCTTCTTGGGAGTTTTTAACTGGGTCATCTATTATCATAAGGTCTGCACCTTTACCTGTTAACGCACCACCAACACCACTAGAGGTTAAACCACCTCTATAGCCTTGTATATCCCAATTTTTGACGTTAGCCTTATCCTTAGCAACTGTTAGATTATACATCTGCTTTCCGAATTCTTGAACTTTATGTCGGTTCTTTCTCCCAAACGTTTGTGCCAAATCATCGCTGTATGAAGTTATAATAACTCTCTTATCTGGGTTATTTAGTAAAAAATAACTGGGCAAGGTTTCAGTAATGGTCATGCTTTTAGAGTGTCTTGGGGGCATGAAAACCATTATTCTTTTATTGCCTTGCTTTAAAAGTTCATCAATTTTATTACATAAAAATTTAGTATGTCTTGCGTGGGTATATATACCGCTGTGTGCATATTCGACATAATGTTCATAGCTTCTTTTGGCTAATTCTTGTTTAGCTTGGTTTTGGATTAGGAGTAAGTCGTGATTAGTCATGCTTATCACCTTTTAAATTTAAATTAGTTAATTTAATTAAATCTTCATTTGATAAGCCTGCAAATGGATTAATGACAACCTCATCTTCACTTGATACTGGGTTATTTTTCCATGTATTAGATTTACGGTTTTTGAGCCAAAATATTTGTGCTGCGGTTTGAGGTTGGACAAATACATCTTCCTCTTTTTCTATAAGCTCTTCCACTTCTATTCTTTTGTTTTCTATAACTTTAACAGTTTTCAGTTTATGCACTTTCGTTACTTTTTGAAAGTAACCAGTCGCATTTTTAAATAAAGCATTTTCGACCTCAAAGTCAGAAAACTCTTTCCCCTTTTTTAGGGCTTCCGAAAATTGCGTAAACTTTTTAATCCAATCATGAAAAGTGGAGGTGGTTATCCCTATTTTTTCGCAAATCTGTTTATCTGTTAATCCGCTCTTTTTCCAATTTTGTACTAAAAAAAGTTTATCTGGTTCTAGCCATTCTCGATATTTCCCTTTGCTACCTATAATATCACCTACTTTTATTTTAAAGCATCTTCTTGACACTCCACACGACTAAAGCCGTGGGATTCTTTGGTGGTAGTCTGTAGGTTCATTTCTGCTAACTTTAGCCCTGTCTAACTCTTCTAAATCCTCTAATTCAAACCCAAATGCCGACATATCCATGTTCATATCTTTGAGTTCTGCCAGTTCACTATCTAAAATTTCAAAATCAAGCCCTGTTTCTAAATTTAATTGATTATGTGCCAATGTGTATGCTTTTCTTTCACCTAAAGTCAAGTGGTCTAGCCTAATTATTTCAACTTCTTCTATTCCCATTTTATTTAGGGCTAAATACCTTCCATCTCCCTCTATTATTAAATTATCTTCGCCCCAAACCGCTATAGGGTCGTTAAATCCAAACTTATTTATAGAGTTTATTATATGTTCTATCTGCTCCTCGGTGTGTATTTTTGCATTGTTTTCATATCGTTTTAATTGTTTAAGTTTGATTTTTTCTATCTCCATTTTACCACCTATCGACATATTTAAAGCTCATTTCAATTAAATCAAAATAGATTAAAAGGAATTTGCTAAAAACTAATCCAACACAAAAGCTTATAATATATAATGCCACTAAATTTTTATTTAATGTAAAACTAAACAGATTTTTAATTTAAACCACCTCTTTTTTTGCTATATTTAAAATTAAATCAAAAAAGAACCATAAAGTCAATATTTATGTTTTTTCATTTGGAAATAATCATTCTGGCTTCTCCAGTATTTTACTATAGTTTTTTGTTTTAAACTTACTAAATCTCTTCATGTGTTAACTCAACTTTACTGTCTCCTTGTAGGTTATCAACCTTGAACCTTAGCCTATCTAATTCTTTTTTCGTCTTTTTGTTATCTAATTCTAATTTTTTAGTATCGGTGATACTAAAGAGCAAAAATACTATAATTAATGACAAAGATAAAATTGCTATCCATTCAAACATATTTAAACCTCCTTTTATTTAAACCTATTTATTTTTACGAAAACAACCATATCTACAATAAGCTCTGCCTTTTATTTTATAAACCCAATCAACTTTTAGTACAAATTTAGTTTTACACTCAGGGCAAATACTTAGTTTTATCACATCCATTTTAAATCTCCTTTAATTTTTGACGTGCCATTTTATTTTAATTTACAAAGCATTTTTTAATAATTGTTTATACTTTTGTAAATTCACTATTTTTTCCTCTTGGGTTAATGCACTTGATTCTATTTCTATTTCCATCGTTGACTTTTTATTGTCAATAAAAGCTATTTGTTTATCTTTTACAAGCTCGTAAGAGTTAACAAACCTTGACCTTAAACCATGTTCATTTTGGATTATAACGCTAAATCCACCCATATTTCTAACTGCCTTGTGAACTAAAGGATAGTTAACTTCCATATCCTCCATAGCTTCAACTGACCGATAAAATCCAAATTTAGTAGCATAACTAAATGCTATTTCAAAAGCTTTTTGAGAACTTAATGTATTTACGTCTCCCATTTCTTGCCTTATCTTGGCTGGGTTAGGACAAAAAACCTCTGTTGAGCATAAAGTTGTAACAACCTTTTTAGTTTCTGCACCATCTAGGTCTTGCAACAACAGAAACCAAACCTTTAACTTGGATTCTGTAAAGCCTGTTTGCGACGTTCCGTAAGTTTCTGTTAAAAACATTGCTATTTCTTGTAAATCCCTAAAAACCATCTAACAAACCCCTTCCCTGCTCTATACTAACCTCCGCTATACGTTTAATAGCTTCTTCATTTTTTGTTAAGGGTTTAATAATTTTTTGGTTTACGTATCCCTCAAATTTATTGCCAAATAGGGTCTCTGGTCTCAAATACATTTCTTTGTCACTATCAAGCCAGTCATGACATTTTTTATCAATAACAACTATAAAGTCGTCGAGACTGTGTCCCTCGTTCAATCGTGCATTGATTTTGTTTTGAGTAGACTTGCTACTTGGTTTGTAATTTGTTCCAGCCATTAAATTTAAGTGTCCGACTATTTGATACACAAGGTTTGGCTCTGCCGAGCTATATATCTTTTTATCTTTATTATTATTTAATATTAAATCTTTATTATTATCATAGACATTTTTGTCCATAGGGTATAGACATTTTTGTCTATAGGTATAGACATTTTTGTCTATAGGGGTATAGACATTTTTGTCTATAGGGGTATGGGTGTTTTCTTCTATATTTTTATTTTCTTCTACTAGGTTTTTAACGCTATTTTGGTGCACTTGTTCTGTATTTTGAACTATATAAATTTTCCTTGATTCAACTTGTTTAGAGTTAGCCTTATATATCATCTTAATAACTAAAAACCCTTTTTTTTCTAAGTTAGATATTTGTCTAGAGACCGTTCTTTTACTTAAATCGTAAAGCTCTGAAAAATATTCATTTGTAGCCCAACAGTACCCCTTTGCATTAGATAAGGAACTTATTTCAGCATATAGCAATTTTTCTTGTGGAGAAATTGCCTTAGAGTATCTTACGTTTGCAGGTATTACTGCGTAATAATTTGGATTATCTATTTTAAACACCCCCTTATTCTTTAAAAATATCAGTTTTAAGCTAATGCTTCTAATCTGCTACAAATTGCGTCGTACTCTTCTTTAGTTAAATCTATTGTCTCTTGCTTTTTAAAATCTTTTTCAATTACCTTTTTTATATCATCTGGTGTTTTATTTTTACTTTTACCTATAGCGTACAACCTTTTAATTTGTGCCTCTGATATAACTTGTTTATTGTTATTTACTTTTTCCTTAATATCATTATTTCGACTATCTGCATCTTTATTGTCATCAATCATAAACAAACCATTTAAAGCATATTTTCTAGCGTAAGAACTTGTGCTACCTGTAAGTTGTGAGCTGTCCATACCTTTTTTATTTTCTTCTTCTCTTGCAAAGGCAGTACTCTCTTCTTTTTCCGATGTTTCCACGTCTATAATTGTAGCTGTAGCCTTAATATAGTATCTTTCTCCTACAAGCTCCAATTCATCACTTATTTTAACTACACACTTATGTGTACTCAAAAGTGGTTTTAACGCCTCTAATATGTCTTCACAGTTTCTATAACTATACTTACCAAATGAGTTGAACTGTGATTTATTGCACTTTAGTCCCGTTTGTATTTTATTAAGCTTATTGTATATACTCATGTCTTCACCTCTATAATATTAAACTTTTATCAACACTTGATTACAAACTTTACAAACAATATCTTTGTCTATATTTTTTGGTACTTTCTGACTTTTTCCACAATGCAATATGTTCATATTTCTACCCCCCTAACCTACATTAGCTGTTCTTTTAAACTCTACACCTACGTACTCGTTCCAACAATCTTCGCAGTAGTCACTATCTCCGTCATTATAATAATCTTCATTTGCAAAAATTCCATGCATGCACAGCTTACACTCAAGTATTGGTTTATCGTCTTCTGCATTTGGACACATGCTTGGGCATGTTGATTGATAACACTCTTCACACATAATATACACCCCTATTATTTGGTATCACTTACTATAAGCTGACCACATTTTTTACAGTACATCTTTTTAATTTTTATCATAAAAGAAACCTCATCTTTCTAATCCTAACTATCAAAATTTATATGGTTAAACTTTAATTTGAACTTTTATAATAATCATATATAACGTGTATTTGATTAATTAACATACAAATTGTTTCAGTATTTAGCCTAACTTGTTCAGGATGTTTATCAATATTTTCATTATTCCAATTAGATAATAGCTTCAATTGTGTATCTATGATTTGTTTCTCGTAATCTTTACTAAACATACGCTCCCCCTTATATTCCTTATATATTTTTATGTTTTAAACTACATATTACTAGTTGTAATATGTAGTTTTTTTGTGCCTATACACTTTCGTTTTTTAAAATGGTGTTGCTGTATAAATAAATTCTTTTTCAATATAATTTATTTTATTGCATTTTGTACAAATAAACTTATCTTTTGTTTTTAATAATATATTGTTTTTTTGATTGCAGTAGCAACATTTAATTTACATTCCTGATAAATTTTATTAACCTTTCAATGTCTCAATTTTATTTTGTTTGCTAAAAGTATAATCTGTTGCACAAGTTATATTTTGGAAAAATTATATCCCGCTTTCTATTTTATAAGCTTTGCCATTTTTAAAAAAGATAATATATTGTTGATTGTGCAAATTAAAACAGTTTTCTACAGTTAGACTTTTTAAAAAATCTATGTCATTTAACTCATTTAACCTATTAATCATCACTTTGCTCCTATCTTCTATTATTTTTTCTATTTCATATATTATTTTTTTGCAAAACTTAATAGATACATTATTTGGTTATTTCGTTTGTTATTTTATAAATTTTATCTTCTGTTATTTCTGTTATTAGTTTACATCTAAATCATCTAAAATCTCATTTAATATTTGATTGTCTAATGGAAAAAACCCCAACCTCCAATCACCACTATCTTTATCTTGATAATAATTTTTTATAACTTTGCGACTTTTTTAAAAAAGATTAATAAACTATTACATTTCTTCCAACATAATATTTATAGCTTCTAAATAGTGAACTATAAACCCATCTTTATTTTTAATTAATAATTCTTTCCTAAACTCCTCGTAGGGTATAGATTTTCTTCCTCCCTCACTCACATTTTCCCAATATTCTTTAAGTTTTTTAAAAGGTAAACAATAAATTTCATCCCTCAACGAAAATCTAACTAACAAAAATGCAATGCCTTTTTGGTATTCATGTTTTTCCATAAAATCTATTTGATGTTGATGTACATTTTTAAGTGGAAAACTTTTTTGCGAAGTTTCTTTTGCATCAAAACAAATAGCTACCCCTTGTACTACTCCTATGTAGTCTACAGTACTTTTTTGTTCAAAATATGCAAGTGTTATAGTACTTGTTGTATTATCTAGTTTGATAGGTTTTATTGGCGTTGGTACTTTTTGTATAATTGCTAGATTTTTATTATTATATTTTTCATTTGTTATATTTATCATTTCTTCAAAAGTACTACCATGCAACCCCCTAGAACTACAATAACTCATATTTAACTCCTTTTTTGATTAAGGTTTCCCAGCATTAAGCATTAAGCATTAAGCATTAAGCCTAAAGCAAATCCTGTTGCTAAAACCGTGTATTGTCCGTATAACAGCACAATTATAATTAGCAAAGGTAGAAACTTTATAGCATTAAAATATTAATTTTTAATTATTTTAATCACCTCTCTTACTTTAACATATATATATTATACTACGCTTACTTGTAAATGTCAATACTTTTTTATCAACAATTCTTCACAAGTTATCAACAGATTTATTTATTTTTAAGCTCCATATCGCTTCGTATTAAGCCTCTTACATATTCGTTAAAACTTCGCTTGGGCAAACTTTTGACATATTCCATTAAGGGGTCATCATTTTTAAAATACATAACCTTTTGTATTGAGTTTTGCCTATAAACCTTGATAAATTCCGAGTTATATTTCGCTTTATCAAATTTTTCTTTTTCTGCCATTTAATTCTCCTTATTTTTTAATACAATTTATTTTTTAACTATATACATAGCATAAAACACTTACTAGCAAGTGTCAATACTTTTTATCAACAGCTTTTTTTTAATTAAAAAAGGACTACAAATATTAATACTTGGTATTTTTAAATTTCGATGTCTTTTATTAGCTCCGCTAATTTTAAAATCTCATCTTTTGAGAGTGCAATACCTTTTCCCATCTTAGCGTGATCAGGTGACCATATACGTATATCATATTTTGGCTCTTTGCTGTTCCAGCTAATTAAGTTTAATTCTTTTGTCCATCCGTTCATACTTTCCGCTATAGTCCCGCATGCATGTATTATGTTGTGTGTTATTTCTGCCATTTTCAAACAGCTCCCATTTTAGTTATCATCATTTTATTTTTATCTTTCAAATTTAATACTTAAAACTCACTTTAAATACTTAAGCTAACATTTATAAGCCTAAGTACTGTGACGCATCTTAAACACGTTAATTTTATGCTTAGAGTTAATTTTGATATAAATTTAAGTCCTGAAAAAGTTCACTTGTATTAATTTCTCCTTTTTAATTTCCTCTTTTATGGCTTTCCTTATAAATTCTTCCATCTCTTTTCTTTATATTTGCTTTTTTAGCTCTTATATATTCTCAAATAAGATGCAAATATAGATTTTTATTCATTTTATCCGCTTTGCATTATAATCATAAATAGGTCTTGTGTCACACCCATCATAATCATTATTTTCATCCTGCAAATTGCCGTTTATGTCGCAAACCTTCCCATTTTTTGAACAGAAAAAGTATTTTTCACAAATTCTTTCTTTTATAACTTTATCTTTATTTTTTATAAACCCTTCTCTTTCTTTTTCATCTTTTAGCCATTTCATATTTACCCCCCCCTAAAATCCATTCCAAACCACTTGCCATGTAACAGTAAACCTCTATTATTTTCCAATTTTCAAATGTTGAAGATGAAAATTTCTCATCAACCAGCGAATACCTTTTAAATTTCTCTAGCTTTCTTTCTAATTCTTTTTTTCTTCAAGAATTGTGAAACCAGTTATTTTATTAACCCTAACTATGCCCATACTACTCTCCTTTCAATATCCTGTTAACTTCACTTTCTTTTATTAAATAAGATTGACTACCTATCCTTACAGCTTTTATTTTGTCCTCTTTTATCCATAAATATATGGTCTTTGGCGTCTTTCTAAATATTTCAGACACTTCTTTTATCGTTAACAATTTTTCCAATTTAACACCTCCTAAATTAATTGTATAACAATAATTAACATTTGTAAACCTTTTTGCGTAAATAGTCTTTTAAAATAAAAAAAGTGGTTGTTTCCAAAACGGAAACAACCACTTTTTTTTAATATGTCTTTTGCTGGTACGCATTGCGAAGAGGCGTCAAAAGTCCTATTGTTTTACGATTTTGATAATCATGTTAACAGGACAAAGTTAATATATCATAAATAGAAAACATAGTCAACATAAAAACAAAACCCCCCCCAAAAAATGAGGAGGAAAGGTTTCTAAAGATGAAAAACGAAAACTAAATGTAATCCCGTGGTGTGACGGGCAGTTTAATATAACATAGATTAAGATTTATATAAAGATACTTAATCTAGATACATCATATACTAGATTTTAAATAATGTCAAATTAATATTTTACACCGATCAAAGGTTCAAGAATATCCTTCAAATCGTCTCTAAATTTATCATGCATCTTGTCTTGTTTTTCCATTACATAGTCTACGCTTTCGGCTTTGTTTAAGCAAGAAAGATATCTTGTTAGATATTTAATATCTTTGTCAAAATGTTCTACCATATCACATAAAAATCTGTAAGTAGCTAAATCTCCGTGTTTACTAAAGTGTACTGCTATTTCTTCTGTAAGATTTTTAGTGAAAATCATACGTTCCAAATAATCTTTAAAAGATTGTTTAACCATTTCTAAAGTATAATTTCCGCTAATTTCTGTCATGTTTGACGTGTGCCATTCAGCGGGTATTACGCTAAATTGTTCGGTATTTTGAACACTTAAAGGCAAGTAACCTCTACTAATTATAAACCTATTTATTAATCTATTTTTAACTATATTTTCCAAGTGCTCGTTTTCATGCCATCTTTTGTAACCTTGTAGGTTTAAAAAGTTAAAGAAGTTAGCCATTTCATCATGTATCATTAAATTTTCTAAAACTATTTTTTGTACTTTTTGCATTTGAGTTAAAAAATCTTGTTTGTTATGCATTTAGATTACCTCCTTTATACTACAGGAACTACTGGTGGAACTACTATTTTATCGTCTTCATCTTCGTTAAAATTTTGCCTATTAGCTGGGTCATACGGTCTAGCACAACAAGGTGTGTTTAAGTTTAGGAAGTGTCCTAAACCACCTATGCCATTTATGTCTGTAGCTCCGTTATTTCCAAATCTAAGTCTATAATCATATCTTAAAAGTAGCAAATCTGCATAAAATACATTAGCTTTATTATCTTCTAATATATAAATTTTGCCATTTTCGCCATTCTGAATTTTAACAACTTCTATCCCTGTTATTTTGTTATATTCTTCTAAATTTTCACAATATAAAATGAAACATAAATTTAGGTGACACCCATTTTTTAAGCACATTTTTGGCACTGTTATGATAACATCTTTGCTAGGGTTTACTACTAATTTAATCGGTTTTACGTTCATAATTATTGCTCCTCATCAAGTTTACTGTTTAGTTTGTACATAAAATTACTATGATTAATTCTGTCTAATTGATTGGCTATATTGTTTGTTGATATAGCTTGTTGCCTGTTAAACTTTAAATTTTTAGTATTAATATAGGCACTATAAGATATAATGCCCAAACTAACTAGTGCTAAAAGCTTATCAAAACCGCTTTTTGTATTCCCACGATTATAGCGTGGTATCTGTATCGGTCGCATGGCTATCACCTTTATCTACGTTATCAACAGACTTATCAACATTATCAACATTTGTTTCTGTTGGGTCAAATTGACTTACGTTTAAATTGGCTAAAAAATCTATAGCTGTACTACCAGTTTTGGCTAAATTTGTATTTATATATTCTTGGGCTTTTTGGTTGCCTAAGATAAAACCTAAAGAAACTGCCCCTATAATTTTTAACATTTTTTTACCTCCTTTATAAAAAAAACTAGATAACCTAAGTCATCTAGTTTAACCTTTGACGTCGGTTTTACGATTTTATTTAATTAAGCGTATTGATTGCAGCAGTTGTCATGGTGACCATGGTAACCATAATTTCCAACCGGTCTTGTTATTGGCGTTACTGATGCAGCATATTCTGGTTGTGCATGAGGCAATTTAGATACTTCACAACCTATTGTCCATAGTTCTTTTTCTAAACAATTATACTTGTCATTTCCATAAATCATCGCTTTAAGTTGTGCGTTTTCGTTATCTTTTGCTTGTAATAAACCTTGATTTGTTATTAAAGATGTGTAATATTCTTTGTCTGATGCTCTTTCGTTTTCATGCACAATTAAAGCACGTGTTTTTTCACCTTCTGCAGATTCGTTGGCTCTAGTTAAGCAACCTTGGTTTATCACGTCTCTATCTACCATATAATCTGGCATATCAGGTACATAGTCACCTCCGCAATGTGGTGGATAGTTACCGCCAACATGGTTTCCGCCATTTCCATGACCATCTTTAAATAATAACCATAATACTATTACTACTAGTAGTATCATACCGATAGCTCCGCCAAAACCGCTGTCATGTCCGCCACCAAAGTTAATCATTTCTTTCTCTTGCATAGCACTTTGCATATTAAATCCTCCTTTTATACTTTATGATATTTTGATTTATTAAAAGCGAGAGAGCTGTTTTTTTGTTTAAAGCTGGGGTCGGCTCTCCCACTACCAGTTGGTTGCGTGGTTTTTAATGAGTTTAGTCCGTCTTTAAAAGTTTTTTCATTTATGCCAAATTTTGTCAAATAAGGCGTAGCTATATGACTATTATTAATTATTTTATCTAAAAATTCTGGTGGAATGCCTTGTCTTTCCATTATTTTTTTAGCGTCTGAAAAATTATTTACACCAGCTCCAACGATTTTGTCGCCTTGGTCGATAGCTTTTCTTATTGTATTAGCGTCCTTTTTTGTTGCTTTTGACACTATCGGTATTATGGATTCCGTCGCCATTTTCATTAAGAAGTTCATGCTTTTCACCCCCATTTTTATTTATTTTTTCTTCCAATAGTTCCATTTTTTGCATCATTTTTTCCAATAGGCTATTCTGATTATTTATCATTTTTTGCTGATTTAAAGCCGTTTCTTCAGCTAATTTAAGTTGTTTTTCTGCCGTTTCAGATGCTATTTGTTCGGCTGTTTTAGGCACTTCTATAACGCCTAATTCAACAAGTTTGTTGTAATAATTATCTATTATTTCTTGTTGGCTCTCTAATTCGTTTTTTAAATCTGCAACAGTTTCAAGGTCTACACCTATAATAATGTTATTATTTGTGGCTCTATCCATCTGTAAAATATTACCATCTTTATCCAGAGAACCCATAAATACATTCCCTTGCATAAATTAACCCCCCAGTTAATTAATTAATAATAAATTTCTCAAACTTTCTAAAAAACTTTTTGGATCTACGCCATAAGCTATAGCTATATTTTCTCCGCTAAAATATCCTTTGTTAATCATGTTCTTAAGTTTATTTCTATCTAATTCTTTGATGTCTTTTAAAAAAGAAGTAGCGCAAGAATTAACATCTTGATTATTTTTCGTTACCATTTTTAAAGTTTTAGCTTCATTTGGTTTATATATATCTATTGGATTTATTAATTTATTTATCATTTTTAAGCCTTTCATAACCTAAATGCAAAGTTAAAGCTACACACTCGACCAATTCTTTTGTATACATATTCTTGGCGATTGATAAGTCAAGCTCTTTTTGTGTTGCATTAAAGAGCTGATCAAACATTTCATCTAAATCTTTTAAGCTATGTGTCATTTTAAAATCCCCCTTTTCAGTTAAATTAATAATATCATTTTGGATTTTATACAAAGGGCTTAAAAAGGGCTTAAAAAGGGCTTAAAGTATTTTGGCATAAAAAATAACCCCTAAATTAATAGGGGTTAAAAATATTACTTTTTTATTTTTTTATTTTTTTATTTTTTTATTTTTTTATTTTTTTATTTTTTTATTTTTTTCTAATTTTTACTGTAATTATAGAAATTATTATAATTGCTATAAAAAAAATTTCAGATGGGTGTAGTGGATAGTTAGCTACGACAATCATTGTGAGGGCAAAAATAGCCATTCCTATAACCCATCTTTTAACCATTCGTTGGTCAGCAGCTTTTTTCTTTTGCAGTGTTTTGTTTTGCTTGTAACCACACTTCTTGCAAAATAAATAAGTCGTGCTTTTATCATCATTACTTGGTGGTTTTGCAAATGACAACCAACCAAAGATTGCGAACCCTAAAGCTTTTTTACTTAAGTCACTACCAGTTAAGTTATCTGCTGTTAGTTGGTATTCAATGTTATCTGACCCACATTTGGGACAATTTGTTACGATTTGTTCAAATTCATTTTTCATCTTTTTTAGTTCCCCTTTTTTTGTTGTTCTACAATTAAAATGTCAAGTTCTTGTGATTTATTTAATTGTAATTTCTCGATTTTAACTGTTAAATCTTTTAAGATAAGGCTTATTTCCGCTATTTTATTTAATTCTTCTCTTTTTTCTTCTAAATCCATGCTATTCACCTCCTTTCGATAGCGACAAGGGGCGACCCCCTTGTTTCGTCCTTTTTGGACTCGTCAGGCTATTTATATTTTGTATATAGTATATATATGTCTGTAGTTACTACCCTCTATACAATCTATTTTTATCTTTATATTTATATCTTCTTTAGTATAGCCCAACTTTTTAATCTTTTTCATTAATGCACTTTGTGGGCTTAGGTTCATATATTTATGATTGTAGCCTGTCGCTCCAACTGTGCCTATTATATCGCTTTCACCCATCTATCTCTCACCCTTCTGTAGGCTGTATCATAAGTTAGGGTTGCCTATTGCCCTAATACGGCTAAAAAGCCGTTTCAACTTTGTTTTAAGCCACCTTGTTAATTTTTAACTCTAGCGCTTTAACTATATTGTTAGTTCTCGTAAAACTTTCTCCAGTTTCCCACATATTATAAACTTCTATAACTTCTGGGTTTTCTTTGAGTTTGTTTTCGTAAACTCTATCTCTATTGCAATCTTCTAAAGTGAAAATGTGTTCAAAATATTCTGTTGCTTCCCAAGTTCCGTTTTTATAAACTACAACCCATGTTTCATAACCGCCCTCTCTTAACATCTTTTTAAATTCTGTTTTGTCTTCATATTTTTTCATAATAATTATCCCCTTTTTGTTTTGCTAAGCCCTTAATTAACTTTATACCTTATTATATGACATAGTTATAACTATGTCAACACTTTTTGTTAAATTAAATTAATTTATTTTATTTTTATTTTATCTTCCCTTAAAAGCCTTTTAACTCTAGTAGCCATTGGCTCTGTAGTGTTGGCAAGGTCGTTAATTAAATCTTGGTCGTGCTTTGTGTTTAGTGTAAATGTGTATCTTTTTGTAAACTCTTTTTGATAGTCTGATATATATTTTAACTGATTAAACTCTTTCATCGCTAACCTCCTTTCTTTTGTATTTTACTATTCCCAACTTTTAGAATAAGCATGATTTTTAAATATTTCACTTATTCCGGTGTTTTGCTTTAATCTTAAAACCTCATCCGCCCCCATACCTAAATGTTTGCCTATCTCTTCATCTTCCCAACCAAGCACAAATAGCTCTGCTACTATACCGCTCATATTTACCACTTGATGCTCCCCTCTTGCTCTGTTATGTCTTATTGTAGAAGCCATCCTATCTTTTATAGGTTTATCTAAAATAGTGCATGGTATAGCCTGTAATTTAAATATTTCTTTTGCACATCTATAACGATGAAAGCCATCTACTATAACATACATATCATTTTCTGTGTCATAGACAACTACAATCGGCATAGTGTAGCCGTCTTCTCTTATGCTGTGTGCTAGTAGCTTCATTTCTGGTGTTGCAACCTTATTAGGGTTGTAATCGTTAGCTTTTATTTTATCTAATGGTATTAATTTAACGTCTAAAACTGGCATTTTTATATTATGTTTTCCCATTTTGTTTTTAGCTCCTCTAATTTTTCGTATTCTTTTTTATTGGCTGAAAAGGTTAGATTTTTACATAGAAAGTCGCCCTTTAATAACACTTTGCATATGCGACGCCATGAAGGTTGCATTTTATTAACGTCGTCTATATGCTCATCGTAAATATCTACGATGTATAAGCCGTCCTTATCAAACATCTCATTTTCTGCATATTTATTTGCATATACGTGCTCAATATCTTTATATATCTCCTTTCTCCACCACCTTAGAAATACATTGATACGTCTTATATAATGCTCCCTTAAAAAAGGTGGCATAGTATTTAATATTAATCTAGTCCACTGTTCCCATGTTACACCGTCTGGCGTTGTTATCCTGCCTTTTAATACATTTTTACCGCCGTATATTTTTGCAAAATTAGCCCCATAAACTCTAGCGTTCATTTTATCCCAAGTTTCTGGTTCTATTTTTGCAAACAAATCTATATTATCCCTTTGTTCTTCCCCAAAAGGTTGGCATATCCTCATATGTTTTAATGGCATGCCTGATAAATACATTAAATCATAAACTTTATTGTACGGCTTGTTGTGTAAATATTTCCAGACATCTTCTGTCAGCCAATCGTAAATAGGGTGTGCGCTAAACGTTTCATAACCAGTTGTTTTTTGCTTTAAAATATATTGGTTATCTTTATAAAATTCCCTGTTTTGTTTAACTTTCATCTTTAAGTATCTGTTGTAGCTCTCTTGCGTTCGTATACCTATAAATTGTGCTACTTTTTTTAATCCTTTTTGCTCTATTAAAAATTTAGGGAACTGTATTATAAACTCTTCAAACTCCATACCTTGCCTAAAGTAATCTCCAAAAGGGTTATTTTCTTCATTTATAACTATTTTATTATTAGGCATTTCTCTAATCCATTTTCCTTTTTCGTTTAAATCCCAACATAACCATTTAGGCATATAAACAGAAGATGCGTTGCTTAAATTAAAGGGTAAGCAAATATGATAACCTCTAACTTCTATATCTTCATCATTTATAATTTCATCTAAAAAATCTGCATGTAATTTGTAGTGACCCTCTAAATCAATTATTAGCAAGTTGATATATTTAATACCTCTTGTTAAAGCTTCTTGTTTAGCAAGATAATATATAACTGCACTATCTTTTCCACCGCTAAAACTTAACCATATTTCTTCTGCTTCAAACTCATCAAAGACATACTGTATACGCTTTTTAGCCATGTCGTATACATTTAAATCTAAATAATTTTTTCCCATTTTTCACCCGCCTGTAGTTTTTCCTCTACCAATTTACTTAAATTGGATTTTTTATTTAAATTGTCGTACATCAATTCATTTATTTTTAATTCATTGAAAAAATAGGTGTATTTTATGTCTTCTTGTTGACCTATTCTTTTTATCCTATATTTTGCTTGTTCTATTTTGCCAAAATCAAAAGATAGACTGGAAAATATTATTTCGTTACAAAATTGTAAATTTAATCCATAAGACCCAGTTCCTAAAGTTATTAAAAGAGGTTTGTTATTATTTCTAAAACTTTCTATTATAGAATTTCTTTGTTCTGTTTTCACTTTTCCGCTTATAATATAGCAATCTAAATCTTTAGCAATCTGATTAATTTCTTTTATATAGTTGCAAAAACAAATAACCTTTCTATTTTTTATAAAATTTTGAATTTCCATATTCTTGTTTTTATCTGTAGCTGATATATAGCATAATTTTATTAATTTTTTAATAAATGCATCTTTATTAAAATTTGCTAACGCTTTTAAAAGTTCTTCTTTTTTATCTACATAAGTAGCATTAGTTTCATCGCTACATAATATTTTTTTAAAATAAGTTTTTTCTTTTATGTCTATATCTAATTTAGACTCAAAAACGTAAGGTTGAATTAACTTATTTAAATAATCAGCATTTACTTTACTAAACACATAAAAATCTCTTTCTTTTTGCCCCTCTTTTTTATATATAACGTGCTTGAAAAAAGTATTAAGAAATTCTTCTCTTCCCATGTTTAAAATTTTAGGACTTAAAAAGTGCATTTGATTATATAAGTCCCATTCATTTTTAACGATAGGTGTCCCATTTAGAATTAAAGCATAATTACTTTTATGTCTTAATTCTAATAATCTTTTGTACCTTTTAGTTTTTTCATTTTTAATAAAAATGCTTTCATCAGCTACAATAAATATCTTCTTGTCCTCTAATTTTTTTAATAGCTGCAAATAGCCTTTATCGGACATTGAAATATTTTCATAACATATTATTATATATTCCGCTAAAATACCCCATTTTTTTATTTCAATGTCCAAATTATTTTTAACTGAATTAGGGCAAACAAATAATGCTAAATCAATACTGGCATTATTATAATTTATTAAGTCGACCGCTACCTTTGTTTTGCCAGTTCCCATTTGCATAAATAAAGCTCCAACTTTTAACCTCTGAAACTTCATAAACGCTTGTTCTTGATTATTCATTTTTTAATTCTTCTGGAACTTGAAACGAATCCATATTATTAAACATTATTTTTTCTGGAGTTGTAGTTTTTACATATGTCTCATTTTTATCAATTGTAATAGTGTTAGCGTATCCACCACTATAAGCGTACATATTTTGTGCATTGACTATCTGGTCTTTAACTGCGTCCTTTTTAAACCATCCTTCGATTTCGTCATGCAATAAAGTTAAATTATTTGCTATTTTGTTATACTCTTCGTCTGTTTTAGTCTTTTTTATATAGTTTGTTCTGATATGACCGTTTGAGTGATTGTAGTAAAAAGTTATGTTTGTAAGTCTTGTTTCGTCTATCATTGATTTGTACATTACATATGCACCTACTATTCTTATTTTAGCTCTATCCATTTTATGTCCTCCTAATTTTTCAATGTTTTGTCAACTTTTACAGAATTAATGCTAATTTTTATTGGCTCTTTTACTATTAAATATGTTTCGTCTGACTTTCCATGACTTATTTTAATGTCGGTGCTTTAAATTTTGTCATAATAAACCTCCTATAAGGGGCGTACCGCCCCCTGTGTATTATTTAATAAGAAATAATGCTTGTTGTTGTTGTGCCGTCTGGCTGTGCGTATACTGTTGTGGTTTTAATAATGTAATCTGTATCTGTTTCTATAGCTTGCTTTGTAACTGATAACACTTGTTCTTTGTTTGTTTCTTTTGCTTTTATAAATATTGCTTGTATTTTTTCTTCTTTGTCTTGTTCCTCTTTTTGTATTTTTTCTTTTTTATCAACCGCTTTTTTAAAATCTGCTTTAAGGCTTGTAATACTGCAATCATTACTGTAGATTTCTGCATATTTTTTTAACTGTATATTTATATTTTTTCTTGTATCTATATAAATTTCATGGTTTTCCCAACCGCTTGTTATTACTTTAATTTCGTTTGCTTCTTTTTCTTCTTGTTCTTGTTTTATTTTTCTTTCAGTGTATTGTATAAATGCAGTAATTTCTTTTTTATTTGCTTTTAAAAATAATATGTCTGATTGGGTTGGCTTACCGTTATAAAATCCTAAAGCTTCACCTTTATTTATAACTTTAATGCTGTATTTATTAATTAAGTCTTCATATTTTTTCATAATAATTATCCCCTTTTTGTTTTGCTAAGCCCTTTGCTTAACTTTATACCTTATTATATATCATAGTTATAACTATGTCAACACTTTTTGTTAAATTAAATTAATTTATTTTTCAACACAAAAAAAACGGCTTAAACCCTAAGGTCTAGCCGTTTTTTATTAACATTATAATTATTTGCAGTTTGTGGGTGTGCACAAGTACATGTTAATTCGTTACTTCCAGTCATTATTTTTTGAACTAATAGGTCTGCGGGAATTTCCGCAGACGGCAGAAAGCAAATCTGGATTCGTAATATAATAATTAATAAGCTAATAATATCATTAAACTTTACATTTTGTCAATTTATCAATTTCTCAATCTTTTTTCTTATTATTTTTAAATCATGCTTTATAGTTCGGTCAGAAAAACCTAAACTATCTGCTATAAAGCCAATATCATAACCTTTGATATATCTCATTTCAAATATTGTTTGTTGTCTTTCTGTAAAATTTGCATTAAGTGAAATATGTTCGACCTCTTGTTTTGTGCTGTACTTTAATATTTTGTTTATAAATTTAACTGTGGAAGTCTTTAACATAATCACCTTATTTTTATCAAGAGTTTCTTATAACAAGCCGTCTACGCCCGCTTGAGCCGTTGCCGTTGGTATGATTAATTACATTACTTTGATAGCCTGTAACGTTGCTAATGTGATTGTTTTGTTGAAACCTATACTTTTCAACTCTTGTAGCTTGTTTATGCCTATTTGTACGTCTAATCGTTACTTTGGTTTTAGATTGTTGCATTTAATCACCTGTTTTTAGTTTCCGATTATGTTGTTTTGCGAACCAGGAATATTTTCAATAAAATTATGCTGTTCAATTATAAGTTCAAAATCAGTCGTATTTAAAAACTCCATAAAGTCCCTATTTTGCGCTGTAATAACATTTAAAAATAACCCAACAACAACTAAATTGATAAATAGAGATATAACTAAAGTTATACTTAAAAACTTACTGGTAACCTTAAAATCTTGTCTAACATCTGCAAAATATTGCAAAGTTGGGTCTATATCTTTTTGATTTTCTTCCATATATAAAGCCCCTTATAATTAATTTAATGTTGTTTTTATCAAGGGAAATAGTCCATAAGTTCGTTTTGAGCTTTTTCCCATTTCCCATTTTTCTTATCTGTGTTGACAAATAAAAATAATGCGTCAAGACTTAATTTTATTATTCTATTAAATCTTTTTTGTTCTTCTTTTAGCTTTTTTATTTCTTTATTAAGCTCTTTATTTTTTTCTTCTAATTCTTCTATTTTTTTTGCGTGAGCTTTAACATAATCACAATATTCTGCGGTTGTTTTATTCATAACTTTTATTTTTTTTATTAAATAACTGACCACGAAGCCCAAAAGTAAGCCTACAATAGTTATCAAAGCACCGACTATAGTTATCAATCCTTGGACGGTTAAATAGTTTAAAAAGTAATCCATCAATCACCTCCATTGTGCATACATGATCTACTTAAAAACCTTCTAGTTAATCATTTGATTAAGAAAAAGTAAAGACAGGTTTGTCTGTTATTACAAAAATACCAATATGACAAACCTTAGCTGCTATATTAATTATACAACCCAGCTCTATCATTAATTACAAATATTCTCACCATGTCTTCTGATAAATTTAGGTTATTACCATCGCCATTTAAAAACCCTCTATTTATTAATCTTTCTATTGTTTTTCTTCCCCATGTTGGTATTTCTTCTAAACTATTAAATCTCATTTCTTCTTCCTCCTCGACTTCTTCTTCTACTGGATTTCCTTGTATTTCATTTTCCCATTTCATTCTAATATCATTCGACATAACTGTACCATTCTGTAACTGTCTCAAAGTCAAGCCATTTGTAAATTCCATATGTGGTCTATCTGGGAAACTTGCCCAATCTCCTCCCCAAGAACCGCCCATGTCACGCCATATTCTGCCTGCTGTTGCAAAAAAATTGGCATTTGCAAATGCGCCAGCTGGGTTATTATTTTGGTGTATATCAAAAGTTAATCTATATTGGTGTAAACTTTCTCCACCTCTTGCATTTGTTACAATACTACCTGGTCTTGTACGTCCTTGAGCAAATAAATGGTCTTGCTTTGCATGGTCTCTAAATGTTGAGTTAATACCCATATCCCAACCACTCTCAGCTTTAATCCTTCTTTGTAATTCTACTGCACCTCTTTTTAAGGTTGGGTGCAAATCATTTATATCTCTACTATTTATCATTATTTAGCTCCTTTAATATATAACATTTAATTTTGATTTCATTATAATAAACCTTATATCTTTCCTATTAAATCTTTTTTCTGGTATCAAATTTTCTCCAGTATTTTCTAAAAAAAGTTTTATCCCCCAGCGATACCTATAAAAACTGTTAGCTGAATGACCGTAGACCTCTATTTGTTTTGGCTTATAATAAAAAACAGTAAAAGATTTATATCCATCTTTATTTTTTGGCAAAACTTTAATCATTTTTATCAAATTTCTTTTTGTCATTTTCAAACCTCTTTTTTTTACTTTAAACTGCTTTTATTAGTATTAAGACGATTATATAGAATATGCCAAAGTCTAATAGCCTCCTACTTTTTTTCAATATTTTTAACTAATGCACGTATATCATCTTTTTTGGGGTCGTATGGTTTTTCATATGAATTGACTAAAGGCGAATCTGTAATGCCTTTTGTGGTTATATCAACTACTAAAGCCATAAAAGCCCCTAAAAATGTAAAAAGCCTAAATGGATTGCTGACAAAATTAAACAACTCTTGTATTAATATCTCCCAGCTCGTAAAATGCTCTGGTGTCAAACTTAAAGTTGATAAAATTAAAAAAACAAAAGACCCATAAAAAACAGGATTTTTAAAACGCAACGACCAATTTATATTTTTAAAAATATTCATTTTAACCCTCCTTTATATTTGCATCTTTTTTCCCCAAAAACAGTAACATCTGCCGAAAAGATTAACCTGTAGTCATGATGTAGCATAAAATTGACCTCCTAAATTAAATTATTCTTTTCTAATATTTGCATCATTTTTTCATTTTGTTTGGTTAACTCTTGTATAGCCCCTATCATTGGTGCAATAAATTCCTCGTAACTTATAGAATATAAATCATCACCACCATTAACTGCGTGGTCTTTAAAGCCTACAAAGTCGAAGCCCATATCATCGGCTACCTCTTTTACTTGCTGTGCTAAAAAACCATTGTGTAGACGTTTGTTAGTACGGCTGCCATCTTTTTCAAGTTGAACACGCAAAAGCTTTATAGTGCCTATTTTTTCTTCTGTGGTTTCTTCTTCTGTGTTAATTCTTGTTTTTTCAAATAGCGATATTGCTTCTTCTCTACTTTGCAACACATCGCTTTTTATTATTGTTTTAAACTTATCTTTACTTTTCATTCTATCATCTTGATTAAATAGTGGATAGTCAATAAACTTTATTTTATTATTTAGCTCGTATACCGGTATATCCTTTATACGGTGATGTTGTTCGTATTTATCTAGTTTGTTGTATTCGGCTTCCGTTATTTCTTCCCATCTTGTGTAGTCACTGCGGAAGTCAAGTCGGTATTGTTTAGGCTCTATAGAGTTTATAAAGTCTAGTGAGTTGTAGGTTAAAGGGGTTATGTCGGTTTTGTCCCTTGCGTCTGATATGACGGATAAGGGACGGTGGGCGAATGGGGTGGCATTCGAATTCCCTAGCAATATTTGATTATTGATTGTTGAGGTTGTATTAAATCCTAGTGTAGCCGTGGTCGCATGTGTAGCCCTACTCGAGTTTCCTATAGCAACTGATGAGGTTCCTGTTCCTGTTGAAGCTGAGTTTCCTATAGAAACTGATAGGTTTCCTGCTGTTGAAGCTGACTGTCCTATAGCAACTGATGAGATTCCTGTTGATGCTGAGCCTCCTATAGCAACTGATAAGTTTCCTGCTGTTGCTGACTGTCCTATAGCAACTGATAGGCTTACTGGTGCTGTTGCTAAGTGTCCTATAGCAACTGATGAGATTCCTGCTCCTGTTGAAGCTAAGTGTCCTATAGCAACTGATGAGC
>Ga0315273_10001204_pt1 | contig 29109 bp, 22 predicted proteins | sample YL17G02_0_MG_FD_205753 | JGI IMG/M metagenome (GOLD analysis project Ga0315273, IMG submission 205753) | Sediment microbial communities from Yellowstone Lake, YNP, Wyoming, USA - YL17G02_0 | ecosystem: Environmental > Aquatic > Freshwater > Lake > Sediment | place: USA: Wyoming | collected... | reverse complement strand
ACGGCCAGCGACATCGAGAAGCTCCCCTTCCCCATGGCTCCCATCGGCGCCCAAGGCATCATGGCCGTCGCCGAAGAGGTCGACTCGCAACCGAGCGAGAAGTCCTGGCGCTGGCGCGTCTTCTCGATCGGCGGAGCGCTCGGCCTCGCCTTCGGCGCGCTCTACCTCGGCCTGCCCACCATCACGGGCGCGCTCACGGGCAAGCCCATCCAGGTCTTCCCCATCCCCTTCTCCGACTTCACGCCGACGACGCAGCTCTACTTGCCCGCGGTCGCCACCGGCATCGTCTGGGACCTCGGCAACCTGATCGTCGGCATGGTCCTGCCCTACTTCGCCATGCTCGGCAGCTTCCTCGGGCTGGCGGTCACCATCGCCGCCAATCCGTTCCTCTACCGCCACCAGGTCCTGCGCTCGTGGGCTCCTGGCGACGACACGATCGCGACGATGTTCAAGAACAACGTCGATTTCTACTTCAGCTTCCAGATCGGCATCGCGGTGGCCATCGCCATCGCCGGCTTCGCCCAGGTCTTCCGCGGTCTGAGGAAGAAGCCGGAGAACGGCGTGGCGGCGCCGCGCGACACCTCGGTGCCCGCGGGCCGCGGCGACATCCGCCCGCTCGTCATCATCGCCTGCTACTTCCTCGTCACGATGGCCTACATCCTGGTCTCGGGCTGGCTCATCGGCTGGCATCGGGGCGTGATGATCGTCCTGGTGCTCCTCGGCTTCGTCTACACGCCGCTCATCAGCTACGTGACGGCGCGCCTCGAAGGCATCTCGGGCCAGGTGGTCGAAGTCCCCTTCATCCGCGAGGCCAGCCTGATCCTGAGCGGCTACCGGGGCGTCTCCTGCTGGTTCCTGCCCATCCCGATGGCGAACTACGGCGGCATGACCGTCTTCTACCGCCAGTGCGAGCTGACGGGCACGAAGTTCACCAGCATCTGGAAGACCAAGATCATCCTCTACCCGATCATCCTGGTCAGCTCGATCTTCTTCATGAGCTTCATCTGGGGCCTGGCCGAGGTGCCGTCCGCCGTGTACCCCTTCGCCCAGCGGATGTGGGACCTGCGCGCCGCGAACGCCTCGATCATGTACGCCTCGACCCTTGGCGAGTATTCGATCTTCGAGGAAGCGTTCAACTGGACCTACCTGGCCGCGGGCACGGGCTTTGGGGTCGCTCTGTTCAGCGTGATGAGCGTGCTCGGGGCGCCGGTATTCCTCGTCTACGGCCTCATCCGCGGCCTCGGCCAGAGCTTCCCCCACTCGATCATCCCGCAGTTCATCGGCGCGCTCATCGGCCGCTATTATTTCCAGCGCAAGCTCCAGGTGAAATGGCGCCAGTACGTCCCCGTCGTCGCCGCCGGCTTCATGTGCGGCCAGGGGCTGATAACGACGGTGTGCATTGGAATCACGTTCCTGAGCAAAGCAGTTATCCAGTTGCCGTTCTGAGGTAAAGGCGACCTATGACCGACGTCCTCATCCGCGTCCGCGGCCTCACCAAGGAATTCCGCCTGGGCAAGACACTGGTCCGCGCTCTCAAGGGCGTCTCCCTCGACATCTACCGCGGCGAGTACCTCTCCATCATGGGGCCGTCCGGCTCCGGCAAGAGCACGCTCTTCAATCTGGTCGGGGGACTCGACCGCCCCACCTCGGGCGAGGTCGAGGTCGCGGGCTGCGACCTGACGAAGCTCACCAGCCGCCAGCTCGCCTACTTCCGGGGCAACCACATCGGCTACGTCTTCCAGTCCTACAACCTGCTGCCCGCCTACAGCGCCGTGGCAAACGTCGCCATGCCCTTGCTCTTCAGCGGCAAGCCCTATCCCGAGGCCGTCCGCCGCGCGGAGGAAATCCTGGGCCGCGTCGGCCTGGGCCACCGGCTCCACCACCGCCCCGACGAGCTGTCGGGGGGCCAGCAGCAGCGCGTCGCCATCGCCCGAGCGCTCGCCAACTCCCCCGCCATCATCCTCGCCGACGAGCCGACCGGCAACCTCGACCTCCACACCGGCGAAGAGATCATCCAGCTCCTCCACCGCCTCAGCAAGGAGACCGGCGTCACCGTCATCACCGCGACCCACGACCACAAGATGCTCGACGTCTCCGACCGCATCCTGTGGCTCAAGGACGGCGACATCGAGCGGCTCCAGCTCCGCTCCGAGCTGGACATCCGAGTCGGCACCGTCCACTGACCCGCCCCTCCCTCCCGAAGGTTCCAATACCTTCGGGAGGGTAAGCCTTTCCCACCTTCCCACGAACCCCTTCTCGGCGGCTGTTCGGGGTCAACACGAACGTGAACGGAGCCGTGTTCCCCGGCAAGTTCGACAACGGCCAGACGTTCGAGCCCGAGCAGGTCGTGGGGCTCAGCCACCGCCAATCGGGCCTGGCAAGGATCGCCCTCCTTCGCCTGCAAGACTCAGAAGTGGATGAATGGGTGGGTGGAGGAATGCTGGACAATCATCCAGTCATCCAATCACGCAACCGAGAACGAGCCCGATTGGAACGTGAGGGTGACACTGAAGACTCCCCCCACAGCGGATTGCACGGAGATGGAGCCGCCGAGCACGCCCGTGAGCTTCTGGCAGAGCGCCAGCCCGAGGCCGCAGTGCAGGCCCGCCTCGGTGCGCGCCGCATCGCCCCGCCAGAAGCGCTCGAAGACGTGGCCGGCCTGCTCCGGGGTCAGCTTGTTCCCGCTGTTCAGGATGATCATCTCCATTCGCCCATCTCGCTCGCGCGTCTCAATCCGCACGAGGCCGCCGGGGTCCGCGTACGCGACCGCGTTGCCGAGCAGGTTCTGGAGGATGAGTCGCAGTGTGCCCCGGTCGGTCTGAAGCAAGGCGGCTGGGTCCACCGCCCATTCCACGCGCAGCCTTCGCTCGGCGGCCCGGGCCGCGAAGGGCACCCAGCACTCCTTCAGGATCTCGTCGAGATCCACCGGCTCGGCCACGAGATCGACTTGCCCGGCATCGGCTCGCGCCAGAGCGAGCAGGTTATCCACCATCGCCTGCATCGGCACGCAGATGTCCAGGCAATCGCTGAGGGCCTCCCTGAAGGCCAAGGAGTCCCGCTCTCTCGAGAGGGCCACTTCCAGTGTCGTCCGCAGCCCAGCCAGGGGCGTTCGCAGCTCGTGCGCCACGTCGGCGGAGAAGGCCCTCTCGCGGTTGAACGCTCCTTCGAGCCGAGCCAGCAGATCGTTGAGCCGCAAGACAACGGGGAGGAGTTCGCTCGGAGCGCTGCCGGCAGCGATCCGGGCAGACAGGTCGGCCTCCCCGACTCTGGCGATCTGGGTGGCCAGGTCACTGACGGGCCGCAAGCCCCGCCGCACGACCCAGGCCAGCAGCCCGACCGACGCCAAGATGGCGCCCGCGCAGACGGCGATCAGCAGGGCCCGCAGCCGGGCGAGCGTTTCGTCGACCTCCCGGGTCTCGCGGCCCAGGACGAGCGTCGCCTCCTGCGCCACCCGGCGGCCTGGGTTCTCTTCGCGGGGGACGAACGTGAGCCCCGCGATGCGCCCGCGCCGGCCATCGGGCAACCGCACGGAGCGGAAGGCCGGCGAACCGGGCGGGCCGCCGACGCGCTCCAGGTCGCGATGGCCCAGCGAAGGGGAACGATAGAGCACGGCGCCATCGCCCTTCCATACTTCCAGGTACTCCGGGCGGTGGCTTCGCCGAAGCTCCGGCAGGTTCCGTTCGTCGAACTCCACCTCGACCTCGTCCTCTTGGTCCACCAGGGCGGCGAACGCACGGACCTTGCTCTCCAAGGCGCCGTCGAACCCCGCCAGCAAGGAGGCCCGCACCAGCAGGTACAACAAGATCCCCGCCGCGGGAAGAACAACCCCCATGGCCAGCGCCGCGCCGACGAGCAACCGGACCCTGAGCGACGCCCTCACGGCTGCTCCCCCAACACGAAGCCCTGCCCCCGACGGGTGTGAATGAGGCGAGCCAGCCCGGGTCGCTCGATTTTCCGGCGAAGGTAGCCGATATAGACGTCCACCACGTTGCTCTGCGCCGCAGACTCGAACGCGTAGACGTGCTCCCAGATGTCCGTCCTGGTGACCAGCTCGCCCGCGCGAAGGGCGAGGAACTCCAGGACAGCGTACTCCCGCTGGGTCAGGTCGATCCGCTCCCCAGCGCGCCGGGCCACCCGCGTCACCGTGTTGATCTCCAGGTTCGCGATGCGGATCACGGGGTCCCTGACCTCGTACCTGCGGCGCACCAGCGCCCGGACGCGCGCGAGCAGTTCTTGCAGGGCGAACGGCTTGGCCAGATAGTCGTCCGCGCCGAGGTTCAGCCCTTTGATGCGGTCCGCCGCGGCGCCCTTGGCCGAGAGGATGAGGACATGCGCCTTCTTGCCCGCCTCGCGAAGCCGCTGGAGCACAGACAGGCCGTCGAGCCCCGGAAGCATCAGGTCGAGGACCACCACATCGTAGTCGTTCGACTGGGCGTACCAGAGCCCCTCCTCTCCGTCGCCCGTCGTGTCCACGGCGAAGCCCGCCTCGCGCAGGGCCTGGCAGATGGCTTTGCGCAACGGCGCGTAGTCCTCGACGAGCAGGGCCCGCATGCCTCGCCCCCCTAAACGAAGGCAGCCGGAGCCGCACAAGCGGTCGGCCCCGGCTGCCCTGACTCTACCGCCGTGCGCGAAGAGGCGCGAGGGTTAGTCCTGGTGGTCCTGGTCGCCATTCTCGCCGTCGTCCCCCTCGTGCTCATCCTCGTCGTCCTGGTTGTCGATCTCAGGGCTGAGCAGGGAGCCGTCCTCGGCGATTCGGATTTCCACGTCCACGCCGTTGATCCTCAGCTCGGCCTTGTAGACGACCGAGCCGGCGTTGGACTCGCGCTCAATCGCCAGGATCTGCCCACCACCGGCCGCGCTGAGGATCGTCAAGCGGACGGCCTCCGGCACTTGGTCGATCGTGAGGGCATCCTCGTCGATCTCGTCGTTCTGGTCGTCGTCGGCTTCGCCCTCGGTGTCCTCCCCCGCGGCCATTGTGCTGATCAGCGTCCCTGTGGGGGTGGCTCGCACGTGGAGTTGCTTCCCTCGCCGGGCGACGTGAGCGCGGTAGACGGTCCTGCCATCCTCCGTGCGGCGGTCGATCGCCTTGATCGTGCCGCCTTTGCCGCCCTTCGCGAGAGCATCCCTGGCTCCGACCGGCACCTCGCGCGTCGTCACCTTGCCCTCGCGCAAGGTCCTCTTGCTGACCAGCTTGCCCGTGGAGGTCACGGTGATTGCCGTCTCCCGCCCTCCGACGACCGCATCGGCCTCGTAGGCGGCCCGCCCGCGGCCGGCCTTCGGGACGACGCTCAGGATCGGGCCGCCGTTGGCGAACCTGAAGAGGGCCGTCCTCACCGGCTCCGGAAGCTGCCGCAGCGACAGCGATCGGCCCCCCGCCCAGGCGGAGGCCGCCAGGAGAGCAACGAACCCCAAGGCCACACAGATCACGGATGCTCGACGCGCGTTCATCCCAGGGTCTCCCTTAATCGTCGAGGGCGTCGCGGAGGCGCCCGGGTTAATCGTCGTCCTCGTTCTCGTCGTCGTCGTCGTCGTCGTCGTCGTCGTCGCCGTTCTCGTCGTCCTTGTCCTCGTCGAGCGCCTGGCGGATCAGCTCGCCGGTGGCGCGGACGCTGACCTCGTACTTCTTCCCTCCGATGACCACGTCCGCCTCGTAGGTGGTCGTCTCGCCTCGCGTCACGCGTTCGACCTCGGTGATCTGGCCGCCGTTGGCCACCCTCGTCAGCGTGTCCCGGACCGCTTGGGGCGCATCGGTGAGTTTGATCTTCACCTCGCGCTTGGCCTCCCCGGCCCAGACGGTCGTCCCCAACATGGCGGCCATCCCCACGGCCATCACGACGAACAATTGGCTCAGTCTCATCGCAGGTCTCCTTCCCTCACTGAACTCCCCCCGTGCAATGTCCGTGAGGCCAACCCGGCATCATGCGGACCGGTAAGCAGTATACCACGGAACTGTGAGAAGACTGTGAAAGCGTCCGCATTTTTCTTCGAATTAGTTCCCTCCATCGGCCCCGTCGGCAGAACAAAGAAGGGCGCTGCCCGACGGGCAGCGCCCTTCGCAAGAGTCCGCTGGGCACGGGCAGGGTCAGTCTTCTTCCTCTTCCTCGCCCTTCTTGGCCTTAGCGGCCTTGGCGACGATGGTCTCCTGGAGGGCCGGGGGCACGGGCTCGTAGTGGGAGAATTCCAGCGAATAGCTGCCCTCGCCGCCGGTGATGGAGCGGAGCTGGGTCGAGTAGTTCGAGATGGCGGAGAGCGGCACCGTGGCCTTGATAACCTGCTGGTCGCCCGCGGAGTCCATGCCTTGGATGCGTCCGCGCCGGCCGCTCAGGTCGCCCGTAATGTCGCCCATGTACTTGCTCGGGATGGTGATCTCGACGTTGACGATGGGTTCGAGGAGGATGGGCTTGGCGTTGCGGAAGGCGTCGGAGAAGGCACGCGACGAGGCGGTCTTGAAGGCCGCTTCCGAGCTGTCCACGTCGTGGGCCTTGCCGTCGTAGACGCTCACGCGAACGTCGACGATGGGGTAGCCGGCGATGACGCCGTGGACCAGCGTCTCGCGGACGCCCTTTTCCACCGCCGGGACGAACTGGCTGGGAATCGAGCCGCCGTAGATGTCGTCGACGAACTCGAATTCGGTGCCGCGCGGAAGCGGCTCGACGCGAAGGTAGACCTCGGCAAACTGGCCGCGGCCCCCCGTCTGCTTCTTGTGGCGGTAGTGGCCCTGCGACTTGCCGGCGAGCGTCTCCTTGTACGGGATTCGCGGCTCCTTGAGGATCATCTCGACCTCGAAGGGCCTCTTGCGGAGCTTGCTGGTCACGACGTCGAGATGAAGATCGCTCAGGCCCGTGATGATCAGCTCGCCCGTCTGCTCGTCGCGCCCGGCCTTGAAGGTCCGGTCCTGGCTGACGATCCGGGCGAGGGCGGTGGACATGCGCTGCTCGTCGAGGCGGCTCTTCGGCTCCGCCGCGCGCGACACCATCGGCTCGGGGAACTTCATCTCCGGGAAGACCACGGGGTCGCTCTCCGCGCACACCGTGTCGGAGACCTCGAGGCTCTCGATCTTGGCGACGGCCACGATGTCGCCCGGCCCCGCCGACTCGGTCTCTTCCTGTTCCTTGCCCTGGACGCGGTAGATGTGGTAGAGCTTCTCGCGCTTGCCTTCGCGGGCGTTGAAGAGGCCGTCCTCGCACTTGAGGGTGCCCGAGAAGACGCGGAAGTAGGCGAGCTTCCCGACGTAGGGGTCGTAGAGGGCCTTGACGACCTGGGCGCTGAAGGGCGCGTCGGCCGAGGCGGGCCGCACGGCCAAAGTCTCCGAGGGGATCGCCGACGATTCCCTCGGATACTTTGCGTCGTCGGAGCCGGGCATCTTGCCCTTGCGCTGGAGGCCCTCGACGGGCGACGGGAAGAGCGAGACGATGCCGTCGATGACCTCAGCGACGCCGAGATCCTTGTCCGCCGCGCAGCAGAAGACGGGGACCAGCGTGCCCTTGGCCATGGCGCGGCTCGCCGCAGCGATCAACTCGTCCGCCGAGATCTCCTCGCCGCCGAGGTAGCGCTCCATGAGGGCGTCGTCCGACTCGACGATCGCGTCGCGGAGCGCCTGCCCTGCCGCCTCGACCTGCTCCTTGGCCTCCGCCGACACGTCGGGCGGCGGGTTGAGCACGGGCACGACGCCCGCGAACGTCGGTCCCGACCCGATCGGGATGACCACAGGCAGGCAGGCGCTGCCGAAAGACGCCTGGAGGGCCGCGAGGACCTCGTCGTACTTCGCCATTTCGGCGTCCATCTTCGTCAGCACGAGGGCGCGGGCCAGGCCGGCCTCGGTCGCCCGCTTCCAGAGACGGCGGGTGTTGACCTGGATCCCCGCTTCGGCCGAGACCGCGATGAACGCGGTTTCGACGGCCGCGAACGCCTCGACCACCTCGCCGACGAAGTCATCGTAGCCCGGCGTGTCGATGAGCTGAAGCTCCTTGCCCTTGTGCCGAGCGTGGAGGAAGGCCGAGTAGATCGAAATCTGCCGCTGCTTCTCCTCGTCGTCGTAGTCAGAGTTGGACGTGCCTTCGCGCGGCTTTCCGAGGCGGCTCATGGCCTTCGTCTTGAACAGAATCTGCTCGACGAGGGTGGTCTTGCCCGTGCCCCCGTGGCCGGCGATGGCGAAGTTTCTCAGGTCCGCGATCTTGTAGTCAGCCATCCGAGTCTCCCGAAAGAGCCCGTCGTGCGAATGAACCCAAGACCTTACATTATACGTTTCCGGGCCGCGAAGGCAAGCCCGGAAATTGACAACCGGGGAGGGCCTCTGGTATCATCCGCGTGGCCCCTTAACGTGGCTTTGCGGCATCCCGCCCTCGGAACCCGAAGCTCTCTATCGCAGGAGTCCTCTCTGTGAGCGTGCGCCTGTTCAGCGGCATCCAGCCCAGCGGCGATATTCATATCGGCAACTACCTCGGCGCGATCCGCAACTGGGTCGACCTCATCCCCCGCTTCGAGTGCATCTACTGCGTCGTCGATCTCCACGCGATCACGGTGCCGTATGAGCCCGCGGACATGCAGCAGCGCATCCTCGAGGCAGCGGCAGTGAACATCGCCTGCGGCATCGACCCCGAGCGCTGCACGCTCTTCGTCCAGTCCTACGTGCCCGAGCACACGGAACTCGCCTGGCTGCTCAACACCATCACGCCCATCGGCGACCTCCAGCGCATGACGCAGTTCAAGGACAGAGCGAAGCAACACGAGGAGAGTGTGAACGCCGGGCTGCTGAATTACCCAGTCCTGATGGCCGCCGACATCCTGCTCTACAAGGCCGAGGTGGTGCCGGTGGGCGAGGATCAGGTGCAGCACCTCGAGCTGTCCCGCGAGGTCACCCGCCGCTTCAACAGCCGCTACGGCCCGCTCTTCCCGGAGCCCAAGGAGCGCCTGACCGCCGCCGCCCGCGTCATGGGCCTCGACGACCCGACGCGGAAGATGAGCAAGTCGCTCGGCAACACCATCGGCCTGCTCGAAGACCCCAAGAGCATCTGGGAGAAGATCCGCACCGGGGTCACCGACCCCGCCCGCATCCGCCGCACCGACCCCGGCGAGCCGACGAAGTGCAACATCTACTCGCTCCACCAGTTCTTCTCGTCGCCCGAGCCGATCGACTACGTGGCGAAGGGATGCCGAAGCGCGGGGATCGGCTGCATCGAGTGCAAGAAGGTCCTTTTCGAGAGCATGATGGCTGTGCTCAACCCCATCCGCGAGCGGGCGACGCAGCTTCTCGCCGAGCCGCAGACCGTTTGGAGCATTCTCCACCGCGGCGCCGACCGCTGCCGCGAGATCGCCGCCGCCACCATGGCCGAGGTCCGAAAGGCCATGGGGCTGCTCCCGCCCGGCTGAGCCCCAGATCCAATATCCAATGCCCAACATCCAATACCCAATGTCCAAGTAATGGCCTAGAAGCCGGCGACTGTGGGTTTTCTCCACACATATCCTGTGCAATTCCCCCATCTCGACCGGGGTCAAGATGGTCAAGATGGTCGAGATGGGGGGGGCGCAGGGTGGTCAGGGTGGTCAGGGTGGTCAAGACGGGGGGCGCAGGGTGGTCAGGGTGGTCAGGATGGTCGAGCCCGCCGCCTTGCGTTCGCGCGGCGCGCGCGGTACACTCTCATGCACGAATTGGCGGTCACGGATCCCAACACCGGCTAACCAGAGCGAATGAGGAGGCGGCGGGGATGAACGAACGCGTGCTTCGCAGTGCCTGGATCGGGGTGGTGGCGATCGGCTGGCTCGCGGCGTCAGGCGCTTGGGCGGGAACGCCGTTGATGGTCTTCGGCATGGAAGGCCCGCTGCTTCCCATGCGGGAGTGCGTGGACCTCTTCAGCAAGGCCCAGAAGGTGAGCGTCCAGATCGTCACGGGGCCAGGGGGGACCTGGATTGCCCAGGCCAAGCGAGAAGGTGACCTCGTCTACGGGAACTCCGAGACGTCCTTCTCTGCGCTCACCTCTCGCAATCCCCGCCTCATCGACCCGAAGTCGCGGACGACGCTCTATCTCCGAGCCGCGGGCATCCTGGTGCGCCCGAAGAACCCGAATGGCATCCAATCGCTCGCCGATCTGGCCCGCAACGGCATCAAGCTCATGGATCTGAACGGCGCAGGCCAGCAGGGAATGTGGGAGGACATGGCGGGCGTCGAGGGCCTGATCGCCGGCATCCGCAAGAACATCGCCGTCACGGTCGAGACCGCCGAAGACGCCGCGGACCGGTGGAAAGACATGCCCGAACTCGATGCCTGGGTCGGATTCGAGTCCTGGCGCGACCGGCTCAAGGACACCACGGACCTCGTCCAGCTCCCGCCCGAGAAGCGACTCTACCGAGCGACCGTCATCGGCATCATCGCCGACTCGCCGAACCGGCCCCTCGCCCAGAAGTTCATCGAGTTCCTCCAGACTCCCGAGGCCCACGCCGTCTTCCAGAAGTGCGGATGGAAGTAGACGCACCTGGGTCATTCTGAGCTGTAAGCATCAAAGTAACAGCCACTTATGCATCCTGGAAGAAACGCGTCCAGAGGCCGTACAAGCCACGCTCAGCGCTCCACTAGACCAGTGAGACCTTGGGCAGCCGAATGGGAGGGCTGGCTCCACAGAAGTATCGTTATGCGAGATACTTGCGGATCCGGACCTTCTCGCCGACTCTCCGCGGCGCCGTGGCTCCTGGGGCCTCTGGGTGATTTCCTGGCCCCGGTATGGCACGGCGTGCCATAGAGAGGTCGGCCTCACTTCGCCTCCGCGCGCTCCTTCCGCTCGAAGGCGCTGAAGGGCTGGTTCTGGTGACGGCCCTACCGCTTCTCGACCGTCGGGGACGGGGTGGTGACCCACTTGAGGTTGAAGGCATCGTGCTGCCGGCTGCTGATGACATGGACGAGGCCGTTGGCCGCCTGGCAGACGGCGAGGTAGCCGCGCGGCTCGGCGTGGCTGGCGTCCATCGTGAAGAGCCGCCCATCCGTGGTCTCGACTGGGCGGCCGGGGCCGTCGTCGGTGACGAGGCGGCGAATCGGCCAGGTCTCCCCCTCATCGAATGAGAGCGCCGCATACAGGCCCGAGCCCGTGCGCTCCCCGCCCGCGGCGTCCTTGAGCGTCGTCTGCGGGGCGAAGGACGCGATGAAGAGCGGGCCCTCCTTCAGCCGCCGGAGCACGAGACGCTGCCCTCCCCCAATCGGCGGGAACGGGCTGGCGCTGTAGGCCCACGTCTTCCCCATATCGCTCGACACGCTCTTCGGCATCTTGCCGTCGATGGAGTCGCCGCGGCCGAGGGCCATCAGCCGGCCGTCCTTGAGTTGGACGACGCCGGCGTGGATGCCGGCGGTCTTGCCGCCGGCGTCCTCCCAGGTGGCGCCGTTGTCGCGGCTGACGTGGATCGCCGTCCCGCCGTTCCCACCCGTCACGGCGTCGCAGGGCAGAACGATGAAGCCCTCGGCCGTGCGGAAGACGGATTGGACGGGCATGTGGCGGATGCCGTGCTCGGGGACGATCAGGCGGGCCTTCGACCAGGTGGCTCCGCTGTCCTCCGACGTTCGGAGGATGGTCGCCAGGTTCCCCCACGTCGCGGCGGCGGAAAGCCCGTTGAAGTGGCAGAGTGTGCCCTGCTCGTCGCGCCAGAGGGCGGGGGCGTGGTCGTTGCGGTCCGGCGTGTCCCAGAAGGGCGAGGCGGACTCCCACTCCTCCTGGCCGTGGCGCAGGCGGCTGGCGAGGATCGCCAGCTCGCGCCCCGGCTCGTCGACACACGTGTACCAGATGGCCAGGAGGTCGCCGTTCGGGCATTCGGCAATGGCGGGGTCGTGGTTGTGGGCGGAGAACATCGGGCCGCTGGAGCCGGGCGGGATCTTGACGTACTGGCGCGGCCCCTTGAAGTAGGGCTTGTCGGGATCCGGCCCCCTCGCCAAGTCGGGCGGGACACCCTGTTTGACATTCTGCTGGTTGAGCGGGGGTGTCGGGGCAGGGAGCGGCTTCCCACTCGGCATCTCGCCGAGGGCGACGCGGAAGCCGATGAGCCAGCTCCGCTCGTCGGGCAGGGCGCCGCTGCGATTGGCGGAGCGGAGGTAGAAAAGCTCCGTCGAGTGGCTGCCGCCGCGGGTCACGCGGAAATCGCCGTCGGCGCGCCCCACGGGATCGGCCTGATCCCCGGCCTCATAGGCGCCGTACCAGTCGGAACACCATTCCTCGACGTTTCCGTGCATGTCGCAGAGGCCCCAGGCGTTCGGCGGCGTCTGGCCGACGGTCAGGGCCACGACATCGTCCTTGCTCGGGTGGGCGGGGTCGGGGAACCAGGTTTGGCGGGCGTTCCTGCGGAACTCGCCCTTCCCTCCCGAAGGCTTCACGCCTTCGGGAGGGTATGCGGGGCTGGCCGGCTTACCCTCCCGAAGGTCCGAAACCTTCGGGAGGGAATCGCCGGTGTGGAACCGGGTCGCGGTGCCGGCGCGGCAGGCGTACTCCCACTCGGCCTCCGTCGGGAGGCGATAGGGCAGGCCCTCCTTTTTCGAGAGCCACTCGCAGAAGCGGACGGCGTCGCCCCAACTCACGAAGACGACGGCCTCGTCGTCGTTCTTCGAGAAGCCGAGCTTCCCGCGGAGTTGGCGGTGGCCGGGGTCGAACTGCTCGTATTGGGCGTTGGTGACCTCGAAGACGCCGAGGTAGAAGGCCCGGGAGAGGGTAACCCTGTGGGCGGGTCGCTCGTCGAAATCGCCCTCGCGCCGATGGGGCCTGCCCGCGAGATCCGGAGGCAGGGGCTCTCCCTCGAAGCCCATGAGGAAGGAGCCCGGCTCGATGCGGGCGAAGCGCAGGCCGATGGAGTTGGCGAATTGCCGCTCAGCCGGCAACTCCGCAGCCATCGCGCAGCCGAGCAGCAGCACTGCCGCGGCCAAGAATCCCATCATGGGTTCGGGCCTCCGCCGGAACGTTTCGGGGAGCGGGAGGGTGGGACCTGTGGGACCGGTGGGACCCGTGGGACGTGTGGGACCCGTGGGACAGGAATGTCTAACTGTCCCACCGGTCCCACAGGTCCCACACGTCCCACGGGTCCCACTCAGGCCGAGCGGCCCCACTGGGCAACTGCTCGCCGGCCGTCAGACGACCTTGGGTCCTTCCCCCTTCTCGTAGCGGGTGATCTCGTCGCGGAGGCGGGCGGCGCGCTCGTAGTCCTCTTCCGCGATGGCCTTGGCCTGCTCCTCGCGGAGGCCCTCGAGGACTTCGGCGCGGGTGAGCGGGAGGCCGTAGCTTTCGCGGAGCTGGTGCTTGAGGTCTTTGAGGGCGGCGATCTCCTGGCTGACGGGGATGAGGTCCTCGCGGTGGTGGCGGCGGAAGAAGTCGGAGATTTCCGCGATGCCGGTGTCGATCCTCTGGATGCCGGCCGCGTGTTCGCCGCGTTGGCAGCTCATGAGGGCTTCGGCCCGGGCGCGGTCCATGGTGACGAAGGGGCGCCACTTCTCGTGCTGGAGGATCAGCTCGGGGTCGTCGACGTGCTCGGAGATGATGTCCATGAGCGCGAGGTTGTGGTCGGCGTCGTTGCGGGCGCGCTCGTACTCGCCCAGGCGGAAGAAGAGGACGCGGCGCTGATAGAAGTCCATCAGCTCCTCGGCGATCTCCTCGACTTCCTCCTTGCCGAGATGGAGCGAGCCGCCGCCGGTCCGGTGGACCTTCTCCACGCGGTGGCGATAGTAGTCGAGCAGCGAGGGATAGGCGTACGGGTGCTGGCCATCGGGGCGGCCGTCGTACTCCCATTGGAAGATGCCGCACCGGACACGCACCTGGATCAGCAACCGCCCGTCGTCCGCGCGGACGCAACGGACGTTTCGGGCGTCGTCATTCGGGCTGTGAGGCCACTCACGAAAAAGCAGCGTCAGGTCCGACGCCATTACAGTCGCTCCCTTCGATCCCACCCACACTGCGCATGCTAGCGCAAAGCTCCGTTGTAGTCAAAGGGGATTTGGGTTGGACCCCTGGATAACGCTTGACAGGCTCCGGGCAGTTCCGTACCATGTGATTCGGCCAGCGTTCGGCGGACGCCGATGCCGCCGAGTCACACGGAGCAGCGGCCATGAGTGGAATCGAGAGCAAGGGAAAAAGCCCCTTCTACCCGGACCAGCCCGTTCCCGTCGAGTTCTTCACCGGCCGCGGGGAGCAGATCGAGCACATCCTCCAGCGAGGGGTTGGCCAGGTGGCGGCGGGGAAGCCCGTCACGATGTTCGTGGAGGGCGAGTACGGCATCGGGAAGAGCTCCATCGCGGCATTCACCCAGCGACAGGCCGAGATGGCGTACGGCCTCCACGGCATCTACGCCACCCTGGGGACAGCCACTGACCTCCAAGGGGTCGCCGAACAGATTCTCGCGGCGACCGTGCGCTCGGGAGCCTTCCAACCCCAGCGGGGGGAGCGAATCCGGAACTGGCTCGCGAAGTTCATCGGCGAGCAGCACTTCTTCGGCTTCTCCCTGAACCTCGCCGCCCTGAAACAAGACGCGCCCAACCTACGCTTGGTGGGCAATCTCCTGGAATTCCTTGCCCAGATGATCGCCCGTCTGAAGGACACGGGGACCCACGGCGTCTTCCTGATCCTGGACGAGATTAACGGGATCGCGGACGATCCCAGCTTCGCGCACTTTCTCAAGGGTCTCGTGGACACGAATGCGCTTTCGCGCGAGCCCGTGCCGCTGCTCCTCATGCTCTGCGGCGTCGAAGAGCGCCGATGGGAACTCGTGCGACGGCACGAGCCCGTCGGGCGCATCTTCGACATCGTCACCATTCCGCCCATGACGGACGAGGAAATGCGGGACTTCTACGCGGCCTCCTTCGAAAGCGTCGGAATGACCGTCAGAAAGGAGGCCATGGCCATCCTGACCCGGTATGCGGCAGGGTTCCCGAAGATCATGCAGGTCATTGGCAACGCCGCGTACTGGCATGACCGCGACGGCGGCGTCGACGAGGGGGATGCGGAGAGCGCCATCCTCTCTGCCTCCGAAGAGATCGGGAAGAAGTACGTCGACGAACAGGTGTACCAGGCCCTTCGCAGCACCGACTACCGCGCGATCCTTGAGAAGATCGCCAAGCTGAGTCCCACTGACATGACCTTCACGAAGTCCCAGGTGGAAGCGGGCCTGACCGACAGCGAGAAACGTAAGTTTGGCAACTTCCTACAGAGGATGACGCGACTGGGCGTCATCAGGGCGGGCGATGTCCGCGGCCAGTACACCTTCATCCTCCGCATGGTACGCCTTTACATCTGGCTTCAGACGGCCCACGAACGAAGGCTCCACGGGGAACGCGACACAGCGCCAACAGCCCGCCAAGGCAACATCCCTTCAATAGACCGCGGAATTTGACAGCCTGCCTTACTTGCGTATCATGAAGTTTTTGGCAGGCGTGGCGGGAATCCCCCGCTTCGCCCTTTTCGTTCCCACTCGGAGATGAGAAGCTGATGGCCAAGGAACGCCTTCCGAACGAGATCCTCGCCTGCATGCTCACAGGCTCCGGCCTGGGTCACTACTGCGAGTACACCGGCCCGATGTCCTCTGCCCAGCTCGACGCCAGCGCGGTCCGGCCGCCCCGAAACGCCACGCCCGAGCAGGCCGAGGCGTGGAAGGCGTCGAAGGACAGGTCGCTGGCGGCCTACCTCCGCGTCTTCGCGCCCAAGGGCGCGCCGCTGCCGGAGGCCGATCCGCGCGATCTCATCAGCTTCATGTCCCACGAGTTGATCGACATCGCGCCCTTCGCACGCTACTTCCACCCCCAGCGGATCCCGATGTATCCGCCCGGGCCGGGCGAAACCCTGACCAGGGTCCAGTCCATCTGCCTCTGCTTCTCCGACTGCAAGATCATCGACCAGGGCGGCTCCCACGTCCGCCTGTTCAACCGCGACCTCTCGAAGGAACCGAACATCCCTGGCCACGAGGCCTGCCTCGAAGTCGTCAAGCTCGGCCGCGGCACCGAGAAGAAGCACGGCGTCCACGTCGGCGAGCGCTACGCCATCCAGGCGGACATCTACGTCGACACTGTCAGCCACGCCTTCGGCTATTTCCATCGCGGGGCGATGCAGCAGTACGTGTGCCTCCCCGAGGAGGTGCTCCACAACGACCGCGGCAACTGCCTGCTCCATATCACCGCCGATCGGCTGCCGGGCGGGCCGTTCGTCAAGAGCGACCTGGGCCGCGCCGAGGCCGCGCTCGCGGAGCCGTGGGGCTGCGTCCTCGCCAAGATCGAGTATCGCCGCGAGCTGAAGAAGGGCGGCCTCACGTGGTTCCTCGGCGCGACCAAGGCCGACCTGGCGGACGTCCGCGAAGCCGCGCAAACCGCCGGCCGCATCATCCTGACCGGCGGCGACTCGGAGGAGATCGCCGAACTGGTCGGCGGGATGGCCGCGTCCCGCATTTGCCTCAAGATCGACGTCGTCGACGACATCGCCGCGGTCCGCGAGGCCGCCGGCAAGGACGGCGTGGACGACGTCATTGTCGAGCGGGCCACCTCGCAGGAGATCGAGCAGGCCGCCGAGGCGATGGTCCGCAACGCCGTCATGGTCCTCCCGCCGCTCCAGCCCGGCACGAACGCTAACCTCGACGTCGGCGGCATCCACTACAAGGGCCTCTACTTCATCGCGCGAACGGGCAAGACGCTCGCCGAGACCTACGCCACGCCGCGGCGCACCAAGCTCCTGCCCGGGGGCCGGGCGCTCCTCGTCGGCGCGGGCGGGCCGATGGGGCAGATCTGGCTCCAGACGGCGCTCGACACGCCGCAGCCGCCCCGCTGGATGCTCGTCACCGAGATCGACGACAAGCGCCTCGGAATCCTCGAACGCCTCTTCCGCAGCCAGGCCGAGGAGAAAGGCATCCAGATCCAGTTCGCCAACCCGCTCAAGACCGACCTCGCGAAGCTCGTCGAGCCGCAGAGCATCGACGACGTCGTCGGCCTCTGCCCCGTCTGGGCGCCGGTCAAGCAGACCGAGCCGTTCGTCGCCAAGGACGGCCTGATCAACATCTTTGCCGGCATCAAGGCGGGGACCAAGGGGCCGGTCGACATCGGGGTGATCTCGAGCCGCAACGTCACGATCATCGGCAACAGCGGCTCGGCGGTCGACGACCTTCAGGGCGTCATCGTCGGCGCGCTCCGCGGCGAGCTGCGGCCCAACGCGTCGGTCGCCGTCATCGGGCCGCTCGCCAAGGCCTGGGAGGCAATGCGCCAGGTGATGTACCGCGAGACGAGCGGCAAGATCTGCCTCTTCCCCGAGCTGGACCTGCCCGACCTCATCCCGATCGAGAAGCTCGGCGAGATCTTCCCCACCGTCGCCGCCAAGCTCGACGCCCACGGCCTCTGGACGCGGGAAGCCGAGGAAGAGCTGTTCCGCATGTGCCCGAGGGTTAAGGTTGGGTGATGGTTTCTCCCGAGATGGGGCCCGGTTCGTGATGCGTGCCGTGTGACGGGAGGGGGAGGCTCCCGCCGAGCCGCGTTGTCGCACCGCGGACTCACCAAAGGAAGTGGTGTGAGATGAGGAAGAAAAAGCCTCGTGACTGTGTGGCGATGAAGAACTCGATTCAGGCTAAGCACGCGGCCGAATTCGAGGGCATGACCGATCAGGAAGTGCGCGATCGAATCCAGAAAAGGCTGGCCGAGTCGGACGACGTAGTGGCCCGGAAATGGCGCCGCCTGGCTCGCCAACCCCAGGAAGCTCCCACCGGGAGATGAATCGCCGGGTTCACGAGGAACCGCCCTCGGGCGGAACGTCAGTTCCTCAGCCGCCAGAGCAGGCCGCCTTTCTGCCCGACCGCATGTTCGATGTCGATCTCCGCGGACGTCTTCCACTCCACGTGGCTATCGAAGAACAGCACGCCCATGCCCCCGCGGATGAAGAATCGGTCGGGGTGGTTGACCGTGCCTTCGGTGTCGTCGCTGGCCATGATCTCGCTGGGCGGGAAATCGTCGCGGAGCGCCGCAGCCTTGGGGTTGCCGTTCGCATCCGTCAGGCTGTAGTAGTGCATCCCGGAGTAGCTCACCGTCTGTGGGCCGAATCGCCCGGGGATGGCTCGGTCGGTGCCGAGGTCGACGCCATTGTGATTCGTGTCGCCGGAGCTTGGGCAGAGGAAGCAGCTCGGGTCGGGGTGGACGCCGACCCAGAAGTTCGTTGCGATCCATTCCGCGCCGTTGTAGTCATCCGGCGCCAAGCCGCGCCCGAGCGGGCACGGGTACCAGGTGTTGTTCCCATGCTCGTTCAGGTAGGTGGCCATGCTCTTGGCCATGCAGTTCAGATGGTTCCTGCAACGGATTCGCCTCCCTTGCTCGGTGCTCCGGGCGAGCCACGGGAAGATCAGCAGCGCCAGGACGCCGATCACCAGGATGACAACCAGGACTTCGATGAGCGTAAGACCGTTCCTTTTCCCCATTCGCCATCCCTCTCGTTATTTCGGCGGCTTCTCGTCGAAAGGGAGTTCGGGGCCGGGCTCCGTCAGCTCGTGCGGCTGCGAGCGCCGGGCGTCGAAGATGTGGGTGACCTTCCAGCCGCGGCGGGTCAGCGCGTCGGAGATGAACCGCCGGTGGCACTTGAAGAAGAGCTTCTCGGCGCACATATAGGCCGTCGGCGAGGCGGCCGCGATCTCCTCCAGCCTGGCGAGGCCATCCGCGAATTCGGGTGTCTCCGTGTAGGCGACGTAGCCGCCCTTGCGGAATCCGCCGATTTCCTTCCCCAGCCAGACGTAGCGCAGCCCCGCCTCGGGGAGCGCCCGCGCCATCTCTTCGATGTTGAACTGGGGATTCTTCCGCGAGCGCGGGAAGCTGCGGACGTCGACCAGGGTCGCGATCCCGTAGCCCTTCAGGAGCGCGATGAGATCGTCACGGGCCAGGGTCGAATGGCCGATGGTCCAGACCGTCGCGGGTTTCGTGGCTGAGTGTTCCATGGTGCCGCCGCGGACTCTAGCGCGCAACGAAGGAGGAGTCAAACCATCGGCCCCACAAGCCAGATCGGCCCGATCGGTCCGATCGGTCGGATCGGTCCCATCCGCTTTGATCACCCTCGGGCATCGGGCTATAATCCGCGGAGAGGGCCGGCGGGGGCCGTCTCGAACGGAGTTTGCCTTGGAATACCGCACCCTGGGATCGACGGGACTGAAGGTCTCGGCGCTCGGCTTCGGCTGCATCCGGTTCAGCGACGTCGCCGCGAAAGACGTGACGCGGGCGCTCCACCGGGCGCTCGATCTGGGCGTCAACTTCTTCGATACGGCGCGCGCCTACGGCGATAGCGAGGCCAAGATCGGCCAGGCAATCTCCTCTCGCCGCGACAAGTATGTGCTCTCGACCAAAAGCTCGGCCCGCGATGCCGCCGGCCTGACGGCCGAGCTGGAGACGAGCCTACGCAACCTGCGCACGGAGGCGGTCGATCTCTTCTTCCTGCACTCGGTCAGCGATGCGGCCACGTACGAGGCCGTGATGGGGCAGGGCGGCGCCGTCGAGGCGCTGGCCCGGGCCAAAGAGCAGGGCAAGGTCCGCCACACGGCCATCTCGATCCATCGCGACCTGGCGACGATGCGGCGGGCCATCGAGAGCGGAGCGTTTTCCGTCCTCATGGCCGCCTGCTCGGTCGTCGATCCCGAGGGTGCGGGCGCGCTCCTGCCCGTGGCCGCGGGCGCGGGCATGGGCACGGTCATCATGAAGCCGCTGAGCGGCGGCCAGCTCGCCAGCCCGCCAGGGCCGGAGGGCCAGCCGATCTCGCCCGACCCGGTCGCCGGGCGCGCTCTGCGCTGGGTCGTCTCGAACCCGAACGTATCGAGCGTGATTCCGGGGATGATCTCGGCGAGGCAGGTCGAGGACAATGTGGCCGCTGTCGAGCAGGGGCCGCTCTCGGAGGCGGAGCGGCAGGAGCTGGTCCGCGTCGTCGGCGAGTTGAGGAAAGCCTACCGTTACGGCCAGCTCTGCCTGCGCTGCGGCTACTGCCAGCCGTGTCCGCAGGGGATCGACGCGCCGGCCATCTTTCGGGCCGCCGACATGGCCAGGGAGTATCCCGACAACCTCAGACACATGGGCCGCGAGCTCTACGAGCGCCAGGCCTACACCGCCGACCAGTGCGTGGAGTGCCGCAAGTGTGTCGAGCGATGCCCCGCCGGACTCGATATTCCGAAACGGCTCCGTGAAGTGGCGGAGATCTTCCGCTGAGGGCTCACCATCCGCCAAGTCCAATAGCGGAACTGCGCAGGCTGCGGCGACGCGTCGGGGTATGTAGTTCCGCCTTTAGGCGGTCCTCTCTGCCCGGGCCGGCCCCGCGCGGACGAGCCGATCAGAACATCAAGAAAAAGGAACGCCTGAAGGCTCTATACGAACGCCGCCTAAAGGCGGAACTACGTACCCAAATCACAATGCGGCGGAGGCGGCGCCGCGGAGGCCGCGGGCGCGGGCGGCAATGCGGTCGGTGGGCGCGGTCGGATAGTCGATGCGGGCGTGATACATGGAGCACAGGATGCGGAAGAAGCTGTGCTCGATGAGCGTCAGCTCGCTGAGCGTGAGGCGGCACTCCTCGAACTGGCCGTCGAGGAGCTTGGCGGTGGTGATCTTCTTGATCAGCGTGTCGATGCGGGACGGCAGCGGCGCCACGAGGGTGCGGGAGGCGGCCTCGACGGCGTCGGCGAGCATGACGATGGCGGCCTCTTTCGTGGCGGGCCTGGGGCCGGGGTAGCGGAAGAAGCTGGCGTCGAGCTGCGGCTTCTCGCCCGCCTCTTCGAGGTAGCGGTTGAGGAAGAACTCCATCGTCGACGTGCCGTGGTGCTGGGCGATGATGTCGATGATCGCGCGGGGGAGGCCGGCGTCCTCGGCCAGTTCGACGCCGTCCTTGGCGTGGGCGGCGATGATGAGGGCGCTCATCGAGGGGCGGAGGCGGTCGTGTGGGCTCTCGCCGGAGCCGGTCTGGTTTTCGATGAAGTACTCGGGCTTGGCCATCTTGCCGATGTCGTGGTAGTAGGAGCCGACGAGGGCGAGGAGGCCGTTGGCGCCGATGGCCTCGGCGGCCGCTTCGGCGAGCAGCGCGACGCGGCGCGCGTGGTTGTCCGTGCTGGGCGCTCGGGCGACCTGATGGCGCAGGAGCGGCTGATTCTGGTCCGTGAGTTCGAGCAGGCGGATGTCGGTGGCGACGTCAAAGAGGATCTCGATGAGCGGGAGCGCCAGGGTGAGGAGAATCCCGACGCCGATGCCGTTCACGGCCCCCCACAGGAGGACGACCGGCGGCGGCCCCTGGAAGTTGAGTTCGCCCCGGATCAGCGCGAAGCCGGCCAGGAGCACCGTGTGCACGAGGGCGACCAGGACTCCCACGTGGAAGAGCTTGAGCCGCTTGCGGATGCTGCGCGTCGCGTAGATGGCGACGAGGGCGCCGCACAGCAGGACGATCACCACGGGGAGCGCCTCGGCCGCGATAGGGCTGCCTCCAGGACTCATCTTCGCCGCCAGGCCCACCAGGACGGCCAGCACCAACGTCGCAATGATCGCGGCAAACTGGTCGTACACCACCGCCAGGAAGACGGAGAAGCCGGCGAGCGGCGTGAGGTAGACGAGGCTCCGCCAGCCCGGCGCCGCTGTCCCATCGAGCCACGCCAGGAGCTTCGCCATCGCGACGCACAGCAGACAGCACGCCGCGAAGACCACGCGCTGCTGCCACGTGCCCGTCTTTCGCTGCCCATAGCGTCCGAGGTAGGCGATGGCCACCGCCCCCACCGCCCCCACGACGAGGAGGGTCCCGCCGATGGCCTCGAGGCTCCCGGCGGCGGGCCGCCCCCGAAACAGGTCGAGGAGGGCGCCGTAGTCGAGGATCGCCGTCACGAGGAGGACGAAGATGGCCGCCGTCAACGCCTGGACGCCGGTCACGCCGGGCCGCAGCGCGCCGCGGAACGGCCGACTCGGCAGAATGCCGAGCCGCTGGAGCGAGAGAGAGCGGTGTTTCGACGTTGCGTGTGACATTCAGTTCAGCTCGGACGGCTCCTTGGCCCTGTTGGCTGGTGCGTGCCGTGTGCCGCGTGGCCTTCCTCCCGAAGGTTTCACACCTTCGGGAGGGAGATCCTGTCACGCGTCACGTCTTCCTTCTCATTCGCTCCGCCGGGCCTCCTCGTCGCGCTCGTAGGCCTCGACGATGGCCTCGACGAGCCTGTGGCGGACGATGTCGCTCTTGGTCAGGCGGACGAAGCCGATGCCCTCGACGTCGCGCAGAACGCGCTCGGCGTGGACGAGGCCGGAGAGCTGCCCCGGCGGCAGGTCGGTCTGCGTCACGTCGCCCGTGATGACGCCCTTCGAGCGAGTGCCGAGGCGGGTGAGAAACATCTTCATCTGGCCGACCGTCGTGTTCTGCGCCTCGTCGAGGATGACGAACGCGCGGTTGAGCGTGCGGCCGCGCATGAAGGCGAGCGGAACCACCTCGATGACGTCGCGCTCCATGTACTTCTGCACCTGGGCGAAATCGAGCATGTCGTTGAGGGCGTCGTAGAGGGGCCGCAGGTAGGGGTTCACCTTCTCCCGCAGGTCGCCGGGCAGGAAGCCGAGCTTCTCGCCGGCCTCGACGGCAGGGCGAGTCAGGATGATCTTCTTCAGCTCGCCCGCTCGGAGTGCGGAGAGCGCCATCGCCACGGCCAGATAGGTCTTGCCCGTGCCGGCCGGGCCGATGGAGAAGACGATGTCGTGGTCGCGGATGGACTGGAGATAGCGGGCCTGCCCCTTGGTGCGAGGCGTCACGTAGCCGCCGCCGCGGACGTCGACTCGGATCTCGTCGCGGAAGCCGGGGTCGCGCTGGACCGCCTCGATGATGTCCTCGACCTCGAAGAGCCGCAGGCGGCGGCTCGGCTCGGCGCGTCGCCGCATCAGGTCGAGTGCTTTCGCGGCCGCGGCGACCCCTTCGTCACTGCCTTCGAGGCTGACCGCGCCCTCGCGCGCCACGACCTTCACGCCAAACATGTCGCGCAGGAGGCGCAGGTGGTGATCGTGGTCGCCGTAGAGCGCTCGGGCGACATCCGTGTCCGCGATCTCGAAGACCTCTTTCGCCACGCAAGCGGCCTAACCAGAGGGACGCGCGCCGTCGCGCGGGTCCAAGTGCTCCCCATTACTTAGGATACCACAATTCCAGGGATATGCAAGCGGGGGCGAGCCGCCCCCCGCCGGCCGGGCCGATCCGACTGCTCGCCAGGCGGCCTAGATCACCGCGAGCAGCCAGTAGGCCACAGGAGCGCTGAGCAGGGGCGAGTCGATGATGTCGAGGATGCCGCCAAACTGAGGGATGAAGCCGCCCGAGTCCTTGGCGCCGGCCGAGCGCTTGAGCGCGCTCTCCACCAGATCGCCGATCTGCGAGACCGCGCCGACGACCAGACCGAAAACGACCCAGAACGTGGCCGACCCTCCCAGGCGCAGGACTGGCGCCAGGAGCAGAGCGGCGGCGACACTCACCACGAGCCCGCCCACCGCGCCCTCAACTGTCTTCTTCGGGCTCGTGCGCGGGGCCAGCGGATGGCGGCCGAGCCGTATCCCGGCGAAGTAGGCCCCCGCGTCGCCGAGCTTCGCAACAGCAAGGAACATCAGGAGATAGGCCATTCCCTGCTCGCGGATCGCGAAGACGTGCGCGCCCAGGCCCCAGATGTAGACAACCCCCAGAACCGTCACCGACAGGTCGGGAAGCGAGCGCACGGGATCGCGCGTGAAAAGTTGAACCATGGCGAGAACGACGAGCGCGGCGGGCAAACCGAAGCCCAGCACCGCGTAGAAGCCCGGCAGCGTCGCGGCGGAGAGGTGGAGCCAGCCGCCCAGGGAGGAAGCTCCCGGCACGCGCAGAGCATAGTCGAGGACGGCCAGGGCGCCCATCAGGGCGACAGCGGCGATCTTCACGGGCTGGTGGCCCTGCCGCTCGGCGAGGGCATAGAACTCGAGCAGGGCGCAGACGAAGAGGCCCCCGATCAACACGTGGAAGATCGGCCCGCCCACGAACTGGCTATCGAGCCAGGCGAGCAGGAGGAAGGCTGCGATAAGCGCCGACCCGGTAACTATCCGCGTGCGGACCATGCCGCTTACTTGTCCTCGACGAGTCCGAATGTGCGTTTGCGCCGCGCGTAGGCCCGCAGGGCGTCGTGGAACTGCTCTTCGCCAAAGTCGGGCCAACAGACGGGCGTCACGTAGAGTTCCGCGTACGATATCTGCCAGAGCAGGAAATTGCTCACCCGCATCTCGCCCGCCGTGCGGATCAGGAGATCGGGGTCGGGCATGCCGGCCGTGTAGAGGTAGCGGGACACCGTCGCCTCGTCGAGGGACTCCGGGCGGAGCTTGCTTGCGGCCGCGTCGGCGGCCATGGCGCGGATGGCATCGACGATCTCGTCCCGGCCCGAATAGTTGAGGGCGAGGCAGAGCGTGAGGCCCCGGTTCATGGCCGTGAGCTGCTCGGTCGTCTCGAGCTCACGGCGAGGCCCTCTCGGCAGGCCATCCCGCCGCCCGATGGCGACGAGGCGAACGTTGTTCCGCATCAGCGTGTCGCGCTCGTCCACGAGGTAGCGGCGGAGCAGGCGCATGAGGCCGCCCACTTCAAGGCGTGGCCGGCCCCAGTTCTGTGTGGAGAAGGCATAGAGCGTGAGGTACTGGAGGCCGAGGCGTGCCGCCTCTTCAGTCGTCGCGCGAACGGCCCGGACGCCGGCCTCGTGGCCGCGGATGCGCGCCAGGCCCCGCTGCTTGGCCCAGCGGCCGTTGCCGTCCATGATGATGGCGACGTGGCGAGGGAGGCCCTTGGGATCGAGACCGGGAGGCAAGCTCTTGGACATGAGCCCAACCAAAGCCAATTGAAAATGGCAAATTGACAATTGGAAATCTGGTAACACTTCAGCCGAGTGATGCCCGTGACATGGGTCGTCTCTTAGCCCCGAGGGGGCGTAATGGAATAGCCCAGGGCGAAGCCCTGGGAAAGGGGCAGCCCCGGGTTCAAGCCCTGAAGGGGCGGGACATCGACCCTTCGGCTCTCCTCCGACTCCGGCGGGTCGGTGACGCCCCTTCAGGGCTTTGTGGGTTACCGCTCGTCCTTCCCAGGGCTTCGCCCTGGGCTATTCCATCACGCCCTTTCAGGGCTAAGAACCGATGTTCTGAGAGCATTCTGTCTTTATTCAGCTGAAGCCTTACCCACGGTCTACTGTCCTCTGTCTACCGTCCACCGGCTCAGCGGCCGATCAGGACGGCGGAGGGGGACCAGTCGAGGATGCGCTGCGCGTTGTCGCCGAAGGCAAGCAGGGTGAGCTTGCTGCGGCGGTCGGCGCCGATGGCGATGAGGTCGGCGTCGAGCTCCTGGACGGTCTTGAGCATCAGGCTCCCCGGGTCCTCGGCGGACTGGTGGGGGACGACGGTCACCTTGAAGGCCTTGAGGTAGTCCATGCCGACGCTGAGGATGGCGCCGGCCTCGGCGACCTCGTCGTCGGAGGTGACGAGGTGGATGGTGCCGCCGGCCCGTTCGGCGATGTGGGCGGAAATCTGGAGGGCGTTGCAGGAGTTCTCGCGCCCCGCGTAGCCGACCACGATGGTCTTGAACGCCGGCACCTTGTCGCGGACCACGAGAACGTGGCGGACCGCGTCGCGGGCGAGCGAGGTGGCGGCGGAGGAGAAGCCGCGCTTCTGGGCGTCGGGGTCGGGCGGCGAGCCGGTCACCAGCAGGTCGACCTTCCGCGAGAGGTGGACCATGGCCTCGTGGGGGTCGCCCATCTCCATGTCGTTGATGCACGTGATGCCGGCCTTGCGGCAGCGTTCCTCGAAGCTGGCCTGGCGCTCGCGGATGAGCTCCTCGACCATGCGGCGGACGTGGTCGTTCTGGAGGCTGCGGTCGTCGAGGCAGGTGAGCGTGTGAAGGCGGGCGCCGAAGGTCTTGGCGAGCCAGAGCGCAGTGTCCATCGCGGCCACCGCGTGGCGGCCGTCGCCCATTTCGACCATAATCGAGCGCAGCATCGGAGCATCTCCTCTACGCCGAGCGAATGGCCCTCCCTGGTGCGGCTACAGGCTTCTATTCTACCTGTGCGGCGGCCCCAGTCAAGCGCCTGAAGGTCCCGGCCCCTTGGTTGATGGTGCGCCTCAACCGCTCACGCATCATGGCCCCAAGGGCAATTGAAAATGGAAAATTGGCAATTGACAATCTACAATTGAGGCCCTTCCCGCCGAGGGCTCCACCCCTTGCGGCGGGGGACGTTCTCTCGCTGGGCTGGAGTACGATGCTGTGGCCTTGGGCGAAGTCCTCTTCACGGCGGACCAGATTGCCGAGCGCGTGGCGCAGCTCGCCGCGGAGATCCGGCGCGATCTGGCGGGGCGGCCGCTCACGATCGTCGGCGTCCTGCGTGGCAGCATCTTCTTCCTCACCGATCTTTTGCGTCAGCTCGGACTCGACGCGACCATCGAACTGGTCGAGGCCGCCAGCTACGGTGACCGGACGGTCTCCAGCGGGCAGGTGACTCTCCGCCGTTACGGCCACTTCGAGGTGGCCGGCCGCGACGTCCTCATCGTCGACGACATCGCGGACACCGGGAACACTCTGGCGGCCGTCCGCCGCGCCGTCGAGGCGATGGGGCCGGCATCGGTCCGGATCTGCGTCCTGCTCGACAAGCCCGCGCGCCGGCAGGTCGCCGTGGACGTGGACTACCGCGGCTTCGTGGTCGATGACGTCTTCGTCGTCGGCTATGGCCTCGACCACGGCGGGCGGTACCGAAGTCTGCCCTATATTGCGCGGCTGGCGGAGGAGACGTGACGCGTGCCGGCCCCCGCCCTTCGCTCGTTATGATTCGGAGAATGCGAAGGATTGGCAAGGGAATGGATGGCAAGGGAATGGATGGCAAGGGAATAGGAAAAGACAGGAGGCCATGAGGGTTGAAGCCAGGAAGTTGCCTGGAAAGGGCTCTGCTTTCTGGGTCTCAACCCTCTACCCATCTTCTCTTCTCCCATTCCTATCATTTTGCCGTCAATCATTTTGCCGAAGTCTAGTCCTCTTCTTTGCGCGAGAAGAGGATATCGTCGGAAGAACTGGGATTCCGGAAGCTTGGTGTATAGAGGAAAAGGAATGTCCTCCCCAATCTGCCTCGTGGCCTTGGGAGCGCTCATCCTGTCCGTTGTTGGAGCCGCGAGCGCCGAGGAAAGGGCGCCGGTTCCGCCACGATGGATGCACGAGCAGGCCCAAGCCTGGTACGAGAAGCAGCCCTGGATCTGCGGCTTCAACTATGTGCCCAGCACGGCCATCAACACGACCGAGCTGTGGCAGGCGGAGTCGTTCGACCCTGCCACCATCGACCGCGAGCTGGGATGGGCGCAGGACCTCGGCTTCAACTCGACCCGCGTCTTCGTCCAGTACCTCGTCTGGAAGCACGATGCCGACGGCCTCAAGAAACGGATGGAACAGTTCCTCGGCATGGCCGACAAGCACGGCCTTTCGACGATGTTCTGCCTCTTCGACGACTGCAAGTTCTCGGGCAAAGAGCCCTATCTCGGCAAGCAGGATGACCCGGTTCCCGGCATCCTGGGCTCGGGGTGGACGCCCAGCCCCGGCCATGCGCGGGTGATCGATCGCTCGGCCTGGGCCGACCTCGAAAAGTACATCGCCGACGTCGTCGTCCACTTCGCCAGCGACAAGCGGGTCATCGCCTGGGACCTCTATAACGAGCCGGGAAACAGCGGCACGGGCAACCAGAGCCTGCCTCTGCTCGAAGCGGCGTTTGCCTGGGCACGCCGGGCGAAGCCCATCCAGCCGCTCACCGTCGGCCCCTGGAACGGCGGTCTCCACGATCTGAACAAGGCATCGCTCGAACTCTCCGACGTCATCAGCTTCCACAACTACGGCGACCTCGGGGCGGTCCGAGGGCAGGTGGCGGCCCTCCGCGCGGAGAAGCGGCCCATCCTCTGCACCGAGTGGATGGCCCGCACCCTCGGCAGCACGTTCAAGACCCATCTGCCGTTCCTCAAGCAGGAGCGCGTCGGTTGCTATAGCTGGGGGCTGGTGAACGGGAAAATGCAGTGCCAGTACCCGTGGAGTTCGAAGAAGGGCGACCCCGAGCCGAAGGTCTGGCACCACGACATCCTGCGGCGCGACGGCTCGCCCTACTTGCCTGCGGAGGTCGAGTTCCTTCGTGCGTTCCTGCGGGGCGCGAGGAAAGAGGCGCTCCTGCCGACCACCGACCAGCGGCCCGTCACCTGGCGCTACACCACGGAGAGGCCCGCCGACGATTGGCTCAAGCCCGATTTCGACGCCTCGGCCTGGAAGGAAGGCCCCGCCGGCTTCGGCACCCAGGGCACGCCCAACACCGTCATCGGCACGGTTTGGAAGACCCCCGATATCTGGCTCCGAACCGCCTTCGACTACGACGGCGCCCCCTTCAAGACTGCCGCCGTGCGGATTCACCACGATGAGGACGCGACGGTTTACCTCAATGGCGATCCCATCCTGAAGGTGGCCTGGTACATCAGCGACTACGAACTCCACGACGCCACAGCGGCGATTCGCAAGGCGCTGCGGCCGGGCAAGAACGTCGTCGCCGTGACCTGCCATCAGACCACCGGCGGCCAGTACATCGACGCGGGCATCGTCCTCGACCCGGCGGAGCCGCTTCGCCCAGCCTACGCGCTCCCGCCGCTCAAGCCGCTCTTCGACTTCCCGGTCCGCGACACGTCGGTCTGCACCGGCGGCGACGGCCTCTACTACCTCACGGGCACGACGGGCTTCCCGACCTGGTGGAAGACCAACGAAGGCATTCGCGTCTGGAAATCCGCCGACCTGAAGACCTGGGAGCCGCTCGGCCTGGTCTGGACGATCGAAAAGGACGGCACCTGGCAGAAGGAAGTTCGCAACGGCCACCGCGCCATCTGGGCGCCCGAGATTCACTACATCAAGGGCACCTTCTGGCTCGCCTACTGCGTGAACTACGGCGGCACGGGCATCCTCAAGAGCACGACCGGCAAGGCCGCGGGGCCGTACCGCGACATCAAGCCCGACGGGCCGCTGACCGGCGAGATCGACGCCTCGCTCTTCCAGGACGACGACGGGAAAGTCTACTTCGTCTATCAGAACGGCAAGATCGCGCGGATGAAGGACGACATGAGCGGCTTGGCCGAGACGCCGAAGCTGCTCAAGCCCTCGAACCACGGCCAGG
>Ga0315273_10001203_pt1 | contig 29118 bp, 30 predicted proteins | sample YL17G02_0_MG_FD_205753 | JGI IMG/M metagenome (GOLD analysis project Ga0315273, IMG submission 205753) | Sediment microbial communities from Yellowstone Lake, YNP, Wyoming, USA - YL17G02_0 | ecosystem: Environmental > Aquatic > Freshwater > Lake > Sediment | place: USA: Wyoming | collected... | reverse complement strand
TCCCGTACAGCACCTCGCCCAGGTGCAGCGCGACGCCGAATTCCAGCGTCTGCTTTCCGGCAGCGCGGCGCTCCGCATTGAAGCGCGGGAAGTATTCGAGCAGCTGCGAAGCGGCCGCGAGCGCGTCAACGCACACGGCTTCGCGGAGGCGCTGCGCAAGGTCGAAGGTCGCGAGAAAGCCGTCGCCGAGAAACTTCAGGATCTGGCCGCGATGGTCGAGCACCGGACGCGCCATCGCCTCGAGATACGCGTCGAGGATCTCGACCAGCTCTTCCTGGGGCACCCGGCTCGCCACGCCCGAGAAGCCGCGCAAGTCGCAGAACCAGATGACCGCCTGGATCCGCTGCACCGAGTGCCGGTCGATCTCGCCGGTGAGCACATGGCCGCCTGCGTCGGCGCCGAGATACGTTTCCAGCAGCGTGCGGGCGACGTCGAGGGTCGAGCGCGACTTCACGGCCAGCGCGAGATAGGGCAGCGCGTCGGCCACCTGCTTCAGGTGCCCGTCGTCGAAGCCTCCCGGGACATCGGTCGCGGCGGAGAAGAAGATGCCTTGCAGCGGGTTCGGGCGTGCAAGATCGACCACGGCGCCCTCGGTGCGCAGCGCCGGCACATCGCCGACGTCGAAGGGCACCAGCCGCGCGACGTAATCGGTCATCCCGGCGTCGCGCAACTCCTCGAGCAATGGAAACTCCTGCGGGACTTCGGTGTCGAGACGGCGGCGCAGCCTCATCTCGCCCAGGGAACGCAGGTGATGGATCGGACTGCGCAGGTACGCCTCGCTTTCGGCGTCGCTGCGCCGGCGGGGGAATTCACCGGTGGTGAGCCCCTCGGGGCGCCACGTGTAGCTGCGCGCGCCGTGCCGGGGATGCAGTGTCCCCATCAGCATGTTGAACCGGCGCGCTGCAAATCCGGCCTCCACCACGCGCCGGCAGAATCCGTCGACCTGTTCTTCGAGCGGCAGGCCGCGCAGGCCCCGGTCGACGAGCCACTCCGGAAAGCCGGCGAGATCGAGGGGCGGCCTCGGATGCACCGCGGTCACGGTCGCAATGTCCAGGCGGTGGACAACTCGTCGATGGCCACGATGCTGTAGCCATCGAAATGGAATGCGTAGTGCGCGGATTGGGTGCATGCGCCGAAGACCGGGAGCCGGAAGACCGCCGCGCAAAGTCCGCCGTCGTGGCGGGCGCTGCGATACAGGACACCATCCTTGCCGCTCGCGCGCCAGACTCGCCCCAATCGCTGGCCGGGTCCGTAATCGTCTGGAATGTGGCATTCGGGAAGTTTTCGCACGTCGGTGAGCTTCGCATCAAGATTGCTCAAGTACAAGCGCAGCTCCAGACGAATGGGACCTTCGTTGGTCCGGCGCAGGAATCGCTCCTGGTGGGAGCGCGCCTCCGCCAACGCCGTGTCCAGCGCGCGGGCGCAGTAGTAGACGCCGTAGCTGCCGTCCGAAAACCGGCTGCCCTCGGGGTCGAGATGGGTGAACGCCGCCATGATGGGCGTAGTCCCCGGGCCGGCGATGCGGTCCTGCACCGGAACGAGGTTGAGGTCGCCCGCTTCCTCGCGCAACCGGTCGTTGGTCATGGCCTCGAGCGCGTAGACCGCCTCGCGGTCCTTCGCGTCGGCGACATGATCAAACAGGCCGACCGGAGGGAAACGGCTCGGCACCAGTCGATGACTCGGCCGCCAGACCGTGTGCTGCGTGCGGAGCGCCCTTGCACCCGCTCGCGATTCTGTCTTGTCAGCTCCAGCCGCCGCGTTGGGCATCGAGGTATTGCCTTACGACGTAGAGATCGGCGACGTTGCCCGAGAGCATGCGGTCGAGCGCAGGCCTGCCACCGAAAAGCGGAGCCGCGTTTGGCCTGCGAACCCACGCGTCGGCGGCCGCTTGTTGGGGAAGCAGAATCTGCAGCGCCTTGTAGATGCCGAGGACATAGGACACCCGTTCGAGCGTGTCGCGGGAGAGCCGTCCTTCGCCGGTTCGCTTCCAGAGAAAAAAAGTGGAGCGAGGCGGGTCTCCGAGCAGCCGGCGTGTTTCATCGGGGCCGAGCTTCCACGCCTCGGCGATTCGGAAGAAGGTCCGCAATGCGGGGCCGCCGAGTTCCGCGGCCGACCACCGGCGCGGGGGCGCCGGTTCTTCCTTGCGTGCGGCGGCGGAGACCATCACGTTGCCTTTAGTACATTACTGGACTACTTGTTTTTTATAGTCCCGTGTTGGACTTTTGTCAAGCAGGCGTGTGGCGGTTGGGCCAGTCACGCTGCCATGAAGCGCTTATGGGAATCGATGTTGCTGCGGCCGCGATTCCTTGAAGCGTCCTACGCGGATTCCAAGGCTTGCGCCACGCTATGGTAATGTGTAAAGTAATGTGTAAGGAGTGACACATGGCAACCAATCTGGCCTTGGATCCCGAACTGATCGAGCGCGCCCTCAAGGTGAGTGGCGAAAAGACCAAGAAGGCGGCGGTGACCCGCGCCCTCGAAGAGTTCGTCGCCCGTCGCGGCCAGAAAAGGCTCGTCGAGCTGATGGGCAAGCTCGAATGGGATCCGACGTTCGACTACAAGGCCGAGCGCTCCCGCCGGTGAGCCTGTTCGTCGATACCAGCGTGTGGTCGCTTGCCTTCCGCCGCGACCAAGCGTCGGCGGCCCCGGAGGTGCGGGCGCTGCGCGAAGCCCTCGAAGGTGGCGATACGGTCCTTACCACCGGGCTGATCTTGCAGGAATTGCTACAGGGATTTGCGGGCCCTCGCGCGCGCAAGGACATCATCGATCGGTTCGCAGCGCTGCCGTTTCTGGCTCCCGACCGCCAGGATCACATCGATGCGGCGGAACTGCGCAATCGCTGTCGTCGCGCCGGGCTCCAGATCGGCACGATCGATGCCGCCCTTGCGCAACTCTGCATTCGCCACGAGCTTACCCTGTTGACCACCGACAACGATTTCATTCTGGCCGCGGCGCATTGTCCCTTGCGGGTATGGAGACTGAGCCGCTAGGCTGTTGGCACCTGCTGCCAACTCCTCCAGACTCAGCCTCGTGCGGTTGCAATGGCCCTCCGTTACACGGCGCGCTCACGCGCCGGTCAGCGATGTGGTTGGCTCGTCCAGAATTCGCGCGGCGATACGATGGGAAGCACGCCGACTTTGCGCAGACGAAGCAGCGCATGGTCGCCCGTGACACAAATATCGGCGGCACCCCCGAGCGCGCACGCGACGACCCATTCGTCGTCCCGGCCGAACGATCCATTGCGGTCATTCGGCTCTCCGATAACAGCCCTGCGGTTACTCATTTCACCCGGAAGACCCCTCTGACAAGCCGGATCTGGCCCTCCTGAAGACTGCGCCGCGCGTTCCCGGCCTTTCGCGCGAGATTGTCGACGTACACGCCCAGGGTCAGCGAATTCGGTGCAGCGTCTGCGGTGGTCCTGCTCAAATGAGCGTCGCTGGTATCCTCGAAGTGTTCAGCGACAAATCCACATTCGCGGAGAACCGCGAGAGTCTCTTCTCCAGAGACGAGGAAGCTGTCGGCAGGGTCGGTGGCCCACGGAAGTGGGAAATAGGACGTAGCCGCTTCCCCAGCGGCCATCTCCTGGAAGGCGTACCGGCCGCCCGGCTTGAGGACCCGGCAGATCTCCCCGTAGAGCTTCTGCTTGTCCGCGATGTTCATGCCGACATTTTGCATCCACACGACATCAAACGAATCGTCGGGAAAGGGCAGGTCGAGACCGCTGCCCATGTGCACTTCGATTCGGTCGTCAAGGCCGGTCAGCCGATTCAGCAGTACTGCGCCGGCGCAGTAATCGGGCGATAACTCGATGCAGTCGACGCGGCAGCCGAGCGCGTGAGCGAGCAGCCGGGCGGGACCTGCCAGCCCGGCTCCAATATCGAGAACGCGATCCTCGGCCCGAATCTGCGCCAGCTCCATCAACTCGCGTGAAGCGCGGAGTCCGCCCGTGTGGAAATGGTCAAGCGCCCCCAGTTCCTCGGGCGACAGGCGTTGCTCGGGATTCAATCCGGCTGCGCGAACGGCCGCCAGGATTCGCGCCTCGATGTCGCGGGCCGAATAGTGTGCTTCCAGACCAGCCATGAGCAACTCCTCCTCAAGATCCGCCGTGGTCGGCACGCGCCGATTGCCTTTGAACGAAACCTTCGGCCCAAGACCGGCCGGATTTCCACGCTCACAAATATCACGCGAACACCTTGCGCGGAAAGTAGAGCGATACGACCCAGTTCGGCTGGTCGACGATCTCGCTGCTGCGCAAATCGGCGCGGACGCTGCACAGCATGCAGGCGTCGACGGGATTCATGTGATGGCACGCCGCCGGCAGATCGAGTCAGAGGCTGAGAGTTTTTCGAGCGTGCCCGAGCAGCGCGCCAGAAGGCGGCCGATCGAGGCGCAAAGCGCAGCCATGGCTCGGGCTATGGCGAGCATTGGCAACGACGAGCGGGCGTCTTCTGGCGTGATGAGCGGGCATGATCGAAAGACTCTCAGCCTCTCAGATCAACGCTTCGAGCCCCTTCCGGTCCAGCAGATCGAGGTGCTTCCGCGACGGGCCGCCTGGATGCTTCTCGCCGAGCTCCCACTGGCGCACCGTCGACAGGCCGGTGCCGGAATATGTGGCGCGGGAGAGTACATTGATGCCGGAATCGGGAGAGGTATACACTGCCCGCGGTGCCTCGCGCCTGCCGGTCGAAAAATCGCGCGAGGGATCGGCGGAAAATTCCGCGCAGGGCGCGCCACGCATCACGCAGACGATCAGGCGCCAATGACCCAACCCGCGCCGCCGCGGCACGACCGGCGGCTTCGCCTCCACCCCATCCGAATGGACCCCCGATGAGACCTATCCTTGTTCCCGTCACGCGCCGATGGCTCGGAACCGCCGCGATTTCGCTGCTGCTCGCGACCCAGGGCATCCTGCCTCTCCAGGCGGCCACGCCCAAGGACACGCTGGTGGTCGCGTTCGCCTTCGACGACATCATCACGATGGACCCGGCCGAGGCGTTCGAGATCTCGGCGGGCGAAATCATGGGCAACACCTATGACCGACTCGTCCGGTTCGATGTGAGCGACCCGTCCCGGCTCTATGGCGATCTGGCCAAAGCCTGGACCGTCTCGTCCGACGGCAAGACCTTCAGTTTCGAGTTGAAGCCGGGCTTGAAGTTCGCGTCGGGCAACGCCCTGACCGCCGAGGACGTCGTTTTCTCGCTGCAGCGTGCCGTCCTGCTGGACAAGACGCCTGCCTTCATCCTGACCCAGTTCGGGTTCAGCAAGGACAACGTGAAGGACCGGATCAAGCAGACGGGTCCGTTGACGCTGACGATCGAGACCGACAAGTCCTTCGCCCCGTCTTTCGTGCTGAACTGCCTGACGGCGAATATTGCCGCCATCGTCGACAAGAAACTGGTGCTGTCCAAGGAGCAGAACAACGACCTCGGTTACGCCTGGCTCAAGACCAATTACGCCGGCTCGGGCCCGCTCAAGCTGCGGGAATGGCGCGCCAACGAAATCGTGGCGCTCGAGCGCAACGACAACTACAACGGCGAAAAGGCCAGGCTGGCGCGCGTCATCTACCGGCACGTGAAGGAAGCGGCAACGCAGCGCCTGCTGCTCGAAAAGGGCGATGCCGACATCGCGCGCAATCTCACGCCGCAGGATCTCGCCGCGTTGTCCGCCCGCAAGGACATCAGGACCACGTCCACGCCCAAGGGCACCGTCTATTATTTCAGCCTCAACCAGAAGAACCCGACGCTCGCCAAGGCCGAGGTCCGCGAGGCCTTCAAGTGGCTGGTCGATTACGCTGCGATCGGCGACACGCTGATCAAGAACATCGGCGTCGTGCACCAGAACTTCCTGCCCGTCGGCCTGCTCGGCGCCAGCACGGAGAATCCCTACAAGCTCGACGTCGACAAGGCCAAGACACTGCTCGCCAAGGCGGGCGTGCCCAACGGCTTCAAGGTCACCGTCGACATGCGCACCGTGCAGCCGGTGCAGGGCATTACGGAAGCGTTTCAGCAGACGGCCAAGCGCGCCGGGATCGACGTCGAAATCCTGCCGGGCGATGGCAAGCAGACGCTGACGAAGTACCGCGCCCGCACCCACGACATCTACATCGGCCAGTGGGGCGCCGACTATTGGGACCCGCACACCAACGCCGACACCTTCGCGCGCAACCCCGACAACGCCGACGACGCCAAGTCGAAGCCGCTCGCATGGCGCAATTCGTGGGCCATCCCCGAGCTGACGAAGAAGGCCGATGCCGCCGTGCTCGAGCGCGACCCGGCCAAGCGGAAGGCGATGTACGAGGAAATGCAGGCCGACTTCCGGAAGAACAGCCCCTTCGTCATGCTCTACCAGCAGACCGAGGTGGCGGCGTTCCGCAGCGACGTGGAAGGCCTGAAGCTGGGACCGACTTCGGATTCCACGTACATGTTCCTGGTCTCGAAGCGGTGACCCCGCCGTAAGCTGGGCTTGAACGCCGTGGATCCTGGCCCGCCGCCGGGCCGTCCCAAGGCGGGCGCCCCCTTGGGGGGAGGACGCCGCAGGCGTCTTCGGGGGGGTGCCCGCCGCCGGGCCGTCCCAAGGCGGGCGCCCCCTTGGGGGGAGGACGCCGCAGGCGTCTTCGGGGGGGGTCTAATGCCGGCAGGCGAACGCGGCGACGTCCGTCTGCTTCGGGCCTCCAACCTCCTGGGACGTTTCCTTGTCGTCATCCTGCTGACCTACCTCGGTCTGCTGGCGGTGACGTTTTTCATCGGCCGCGTCATCCCGGTCGACCCCGTCCTCGCCATCGTCGGCGACCACGCCCCGGAGCACGTCATCGCCCGCGTGCGCGAGGAGCTCGGCCTCAACAAGCCGCTGTGGGAACAGTTTTTCATCTACGTCGGCAAGATCCTGCAGGGTGATTTCGGCACCTCGGTGCTGACGTCGAACCCGGTGATGCAGGACATCCGGCGCACGTTTCCGGCGACGTTCGAGCTGGCCACGCTCGGCATCGTCATCGGGGCCGGGATCGGCGTTCCGCTCGGCGTCTGGGCGGCGGTCCGGCGCGGCGGGGTGGTCGACCAGCTCGTTCGCGTGATGGGGCTGATCGGCTATTCGATCCCGATCTTCTGGCTCGGGCTCATGGCCCTCGTGGTGTTCTATGCGCGGCTCGGGTGGGTCGCCGGGCCGGGTCGCATCGATGTCGTCTATGAGTACACGCTGGTGCCCGTGACCGGGCTCCTGCTGCTCGATACCGCGCGCGCCGGCGAATGGCAGGCCTTCGGCAACGCGCTGTCGCACCTCATCCTGCCGGCCTGCCTGCTCGGCTATTTCTCGCTCGCCTACATCAGCCGCATGACCCGGTCGTTCATGCTGAACGAGCTCGGGCAGGAGTACGTGGTCGCGGCGCGCGCCAAGGGCCTATCCGAGACCCGGATCATCTGGCGGCACGCGCTGCGCAACGCAATGGTGCCGCTGGTCACCGTGATCGCCCTGTCCTACGCCGGGCTGCTGGAAGGCTCGGTGCTCACCGAGACGGTCTTCGCGTGGCCGGGACTGGGGCTCTACCTCACCAACTCGCTGCAAAATGCCGACATGAATGCGGTGCTCGGCGCCACCATCGTCGTCGGCTCGATCTTCATCGGCCTCAACCTGCTCTCGGACCTGCTGTACCAGATGCTCGACCCGAGAACGCGCACGATGACGCGGGCGCGATGACCGGCGACGGCGCGGGCAACGGCGCGAATTCCGGCGCGAGCCTGCGCGACTGGCTGCTGTCCGACCGGCCGCGCTCGCGCCGGCAGGCCTCCTTCGGGCGCGCGTACGGCGCGTGGCGCACGTTCGCGCGCAACCGGCTGGCGATGCTGGGCCTGCTGATCGTGATCGGCCTGGTGCTGACGGCCGCGTTCGCCGACGGGCTGAGCCCGTACTCGCCTTACATCGGCGACCTGCGCACCACGCGCCTGTTGCCGCCGTCGGCCGCGCACTGGTTCGGCACCGACGACCAGGGCCGCGACATCCTCTCGCGCATCATCTTCGGCTCGCGCATCACGCTCTTCGTCGTCGTTCTCGTCGCCGTATTGGCCGCACCCATCGGGCTCGCCGTGGGCACCGTCGCGGGCTACGCGGGAGGGCTCGTCGACGCCACGTTGATGCGCATCACCGACATCTTCCTCGCCTTCCCGCGCCTCATCCTGGCGCTCGCCTTCGTCGCGGCGCTCGGTCCCGGCATCGAGAACGCGGTGCTGGCCATCGCCATCACCTCGTGGCCGCCGTACGCGCGGATCGCGCGCGCCGAGACGCTCACCATCCGGCAGGCGGACTACATCGCGGCGGTGCAGCTGATCGGCGCGTCGCCCTGGCGGATCGTGCTGCGCCACATCATGCCGCTGTGCGTGTCTTCGGTGATCGTCCGCGTCACTCTGGACATGGCGGGCATCATCCTCACCGCCGCGGGGCTGGGCTTCCTCGGCCTCGGCGCACAGCCGCCGATGCCCGAGTGGGGCGCCATGATCGCCAACGGGCGGCTGTATGTGCTCGATCAATGGTGGGTCGCGGCGGCGCCGGGCGCGGCTATTTTCGTGGTCAGCCTCGCCTTCAACCTGCTGGGCGACGGCCTGCGCGACACGCTCGATCCGAAGGCGGCGAAATGAGCTCGCCGTCGAGTCCGCCGCTCGATCCGATGCTGGTGGTCGAAGACCTCCGGGTGTCGTTTCCCAACCGCGACGGCGGCCGAACCGAAGCCGTGCGCGGCGTGTCGTTCACGCTGGGCCGCGAGCGATTGGGCATCGTCGGCGAATCGGGATCCGGCAAATCGCAAACGGGGCGCGCGATCCTCGGGCTCACCGCGCCGGAAGGCCGCGTCTCCGCCCGGCGGCTGGCGTTCAACGGCGTGGATCTCCTGCACTGCACGCCGCGGCAGAGGCGCGAGCTGCGCGGCGGGCGCATCGCCATGGTGCTGCAGGACCCGAAATTCTCGCTGAACCCGGTGATGACCATCGGCGACCAGGTCGTCGAGACGCTGCGCGCGCACACGCGGGTCGCCGCGCGCGAGGCGAGAGCGCGAGCCATCGCCGCGCTCCTGTCCGTGCAGATCGACGACCCGGAACGCGTGTACCGGCTCTACCCGCACGAGGTCTCCGGCGGCATGGGGCAGCGGGCGATGATCGCGATGATGCTGATCGCCAATCCGGATCTGCTGATCGCGGACGAGCCCACGTCGGCGCTGGACGTGACGGTCCAGCTGCAGGTTCTTGCCGTGCTCGACGCGTTGGTCGTCCGGCGCGGCATGGGGCTCATCTTCGTGTCGCACGACCTGCGGCTCGTCTCGACGTTCTGCGACCGCATCCTGGTCATGTACGCCGGTCAGGTGGTGGAGGAGGTGTCCGCCGGCGGCCTGGCCGATGCCAGGCACCCGTACACGCGCGGGCTCCTCAACTGCCTGCCGCGGCTGGGCGAGGACCGGCATCCGTTGCCGACCCTCGATCGCCGGCCGGAGTGGGCACTGTGAGCCCGCGCGGCGCCGGCATCGAGGCGCAGCACCTGCGCGTGACCTACGACCGATTCGTCGCCGTCGCCGACACCTCGCTGCGCGTCGAGGCGGGGGAGAGCTTCGGCATCGTCGGTGAATCCGGCTCCGGCAAGTCGACCGTGCTGCGCGCCCTGTGCGGGCTGGCGCGCATCGGGGCCGGGACCGTGCGCCTGGTGGAAAAATCCGCGGGCGAGTCCATGGGCACGTACGGCGCGTCCCTGCCGCTGCCCTTGCCGGGCACCAAGCCGTTTCGCCGGCTGGTGCAGATGGTGTTTCAGGATCCGTACGGGTCGCTGCATCCGCGGCAGACGGTGGACCGGATCCTGGCCGAGCCGCTGGCGATTCACGACATCCACGATGCAGAGACCCGAATCGAGCGCGCGCTCGACGAGGTCGGCCTCGGCTCCGGCTTTCGCTTCCGCTACCCGCACCAGCTCTCCGGCGGGCAGCGCCAGCGCATCGCCGTTGCCCGCGCGCTGATTCTCGAGCCGCAGATCCTGCTGCTCGACGAACCCACGTCGTCGCTCGATGCTTCGGTGCAGGCGGAGGTGCTGAACCTGCTGGAAGCCCTGCGCCGGCGCCGCGGCCTTACCTTTATCATGGTGAGCCATGACCTGGCGGTGGTCACCCACATGTGCGAACGACTGATGGTGATGCAGCGCGGCGAGACGGTCGAGCTCGTTGCGTCCGCCGACCTCGCCTCGAGCCGCGTGACCCACGAATACACGCGCAGCCTGATGGAGGCCTCGGCGGGCTTTCGTCGCGGGAAATCGGGGTCAGACCCCATGGAGCACCGATGATCCGTTGGGAAGCCCACGCCTGCCTGCCGCTGCACCCGCACGCCGATTTTGCGCCGCTGGACCGTCTGCGCGCGGCGGGAGTCGACTACGTCTCGATCAATATCGGGATGGACATGAATCCGCTGTCACAGGTGATGTCGGTGATCGGCGGATTCCGCACCACGATCGCCGCGCACCCCGACCGCTACGTGCTGGCGTCGAGCGGCGACGACATCGAGCGCGCGGCGGCGGCCGGCATCCTCGCCGTCGGCTTCGACCTCGAAGGCGCGATGCCGCTGCTGGAACAGCCGGCGATGGTCGCGCTCTACCGCGATCTCGGCGTGCGCCAGATGCATTTCGCCTACAACCGCAACAACAGCGTGGCGGGCGGCTGCCACGACGACGAGCGCGGGCTGACCGCGCTCGGGCGGCGCATGGTCGCGGCGGTCAACGCGGCCGGCGTGCTCATGGATTGCTCGCATACGGCCCGACGCTGCAGCCTCGAGATCATGGCCGCTTCCGTGCAGCCGGTGATCTTCAGCCATTCGAATCCGCTGGCGCTGGTCGAGCACGGGCGCAACGTCACCGACGAACAGATTCGCGCCTGCGCCGCCACCGGCGGCGTGGTGTGCGTGTCGGGCGTCTCGGGCTTTCTCGGAACCCGGTCGCCCACCGCGGACGACGTCGCCCGGCACGCTGCCCACGTGGCGACGCTCGTGGGCGTCGAGCATGCCGGTGTCGGCCTGGACATCAGCTTCCACCAGGACGGGCTCGACGACACTCCCCCGGGCAATTTCGACGCGACCTGGTGGTGGCCCCGGAGCGCGGGTTACGACCGCGCCGTTGCGCCGATGACCTACACGCCGGTCGACACCTGGCGGGCGCTCGCATCGGCGTTGCAACGCACCGGAATGACCGGCGACGAAGCGGCGCAAGTCATGGGTGGCAACATGCTGCGGGTGGCGCGCCAGGTCTGGCGATAGCACTGCGCGCGCGGCATCGACGCGCCGCGCCCGATGCCTCCAGCCATCGGCACAGGCGCGCGCCGAGCGGGTCGGGCGTTCCGTGTCGACGGGCAAGTCTGGTCGCATGGCAAGGCGGTGAACGGACCGAGCTAAGGGCCTGCGGGCGTCGGTCCGTGGCGGGTGGTTTTCAATTGGGCAAGGTCGAAGCCCTGTGCCGCAGCGGCTTGCAAGGCGCGGTCGAGTTGCTCCGCCGGCAACCGGGGCGTACGCGATAGCACCCACAGGTACTTCCGGTTCGGATTGCCGACCACCGCCCAGCGATAGTCGTCGTCAAGCCCGATCACCCAATAGTCGGCGCGAAACGGCCAGAAGAAGGACACCTTGAGCTGCGCGCTGCCGCTGCCGGCCACAGTCCAGGCCTTGCCGAGGGCGTCGTCGAACCCGCTGTCCGTCCGGCACCGATTGTAGACGTCGATGTCGCCGTCGGACCGCAGCGTGTACCGCGCCGTGGTGTCGCCGATGCACTGGCGCTGGAAGAACATCGGAAAGGCGGCGATCTCGTACCAGGTGCCGGCGTAGCGGGCGAGATCGACGCCGGCAACGCTGCGCACCGCCGCGGGTTGCGCGTGCGCAACGGCGCTGATGAGCGCGAAGGCAAAGAAAAGGAGCCGGAAGCGGTCGGACATGGTCGCGTTCCCTGTGCGCCAGCGCAGCGCGGTTGAAATTCGTCGCTATGGTTCGGCGCCCGCGAACTTCTGCCACATCCATCCGGACGGCAGGTTGCGGCCGGTGAGCACGTAGTTGCACGTCAGTTCGCGATGGAGCGTGGCGTACAGGTGACGGCGCGCGTAGCCGCGACCCGCCATCAGGATATGGTCACCAGCGGCGAGAACGAAATCGTCGGCGGGCGCGGCGATGATCGCGTCGTCACGGACGACCATCAGCGCCACGGCCGGCAGCACTTGCTCGCGCGCCGCCGGATTGCGCAGCAGGTCGGCGAGCGCGAGGGTGCGGCCGGGCTGCGCGAGCCAGCGGGCGATCGCCGGTGCGCCGCGGTGGTTGAGATGCACGGCCCACACCACCGGCACGCGCCGGCCGAAACGGGCCTCGAGATTCGCGATCAGCGGCAGCGCGAACGCATCGCCGCGCGACTGCGCAAGTTCGAGGAAGCGGATGAAAAGAGGGGTGGTGACCCGCGCCAGGCACTCGTGCGCGACCACCTCGGACGGCACGGCGATGAACTCGGGCGCGATCGCCTGGTACAGCGGCGCGTTCGCCTGCCGGTTCTGTCGCGCGACCACGTACAGGTCCGGGTTCTGTCGGCGCGCAGCCGCGACGATCGACAGATTGGTCGTGTCGTTGCCGGTGCCGGCCACGAGCCCCTGCGCGCGCGCAATGCCGGCCCGTTCGAGGGCGTCGCGCTCGCTGCCGACCCCGGCGATGATCCGCGGGTCGGCGGCATCGCGCTGCCCGGGATCGATGATGGCGACCTCGATGCCTTCGTGCTCGAGATCGCGCACCACTTCGCGGCCGAACCGGCCGTAGCCGCAGACGATCCAGCGGCCGCGCGGCGGCGCGCGCCGCGGCGGCAGTTCGCTGTCCGGAAAACCCGCGATCCACTCCATCAGCCGGAACGTCGCCGGAGCGCGCATCGCAAGCGCCAGGTAGTCGCCGAAGCGATCGAACGGATTGACGATGAACGTCGCCTCGATCGCCGTCAGTTGCTCGCCGATCAGCTGCGATTGGCAGCGCGCGAGCACCGGCAGATCGGGGCGCAGAAGCCGCGTGGCCGTGGCGACGGCGAGATTCGACTGATCGTTGTCGGTCAGCGCGAACACGCCGGCGCAGTGCCGCGTCAGCAGGCCGGCGAGGCGGAGGTGCGCCGGGTTGCCGCCGTCGGCGGCGAGCGCGGGAACGTCGGCGCGGTAGTTCGCGAGTTGCGTTTCGTCGATCCGCTGCTCGTCGATGTCGAGCACGACGAAGCGCTTGCCGCGAGCGTCGAGCGCGTGGCCGAGCAGCCGGCCGGTCTGGCCGTAGCCCGCGATCAGATAGTAGGGCTCGCGGATCCGCCGCACGTGGCGGGCGAAGCGTTGCACTGCCATCGCCTGGCGGAACCCGCGATCCTGCAGCAGGCCGAGCAACGTCCCGACCGCGTAGGCCCAGCCGATCACCGTCAGGTAGATGCACAGCGTCACCCACAGCCGCTGCGCGTCGGTGAAGGCGTACGGAATCTCGCCGAACCCGATCGTCGTCGCCGTGTAGCTCATGAAATAGAACGCGTGGAAGAAGCCCATCCGCCACGGGGCGCCTTGCCCATCCGCGCCCGGGATCAGCGTAAGCCCGAGGACGCTGACGGCGTAGATGACGATCAGCACGATGAGCGACGCGCGCATTCGACGCAGCAGCAGGAACATCGTGCTGCTCGCGGCCTCCTCGTCGGGCAGCGAGATGGCATCCGCCGGCATTGCCGGCTGGGGTTGCGGGGCGTGCTTCGGCGACGACCCCAGCAAGCGGCGCCAGACCACCGCGAAAATGCTGCTCATCGCCGCCGCGCTAGCGTCGCGACAGCGACGCCGTTTCGGCGACGAGCAGCGCCACCGAGACGACGTTCGCGAACAGCGCTCCGCCGGAAAGCGAAACGACGCTCGCCATCAGGTGCTCCGTCAGGCCGCCGGCGACGCCGGTCGCGTAGGCCCACACGACGGCGGCAGCGATCAGCTGCAGGTCGGCAACGAGGCTCGTTGCGAGATGGACCGCGCCGATCTGCGTGCGATCGCCGAACTTGAGCACGGTGGCGATCAGGTTGACGACCACCGCCGCATACAGCTCGTAGATGTTGTGGTGCGCGACGTTGCCGATGTCGCCGAGGAAGAAGCCGAAGTTCAGCGTGGCGGCAAGGACGATGAAAAAGCCGAAGACGACCTTTTCCAGATTCATGCGGGCTCCCCGTGGCAGTGTGTGTTGCCGCCTCCATTGTAGATGGGCCGCCCCGCTCCTGCTCATGCGGCAAACGGGGTCAGGTCAACATTTGCGCAATGTGGATCCGACCGCATGACGGGCCATCGCTCATCCGACCGCGCATGTCGGGGTCGCCGTGGAATTTTCCGGTAAGCGGCTATTGCCGAGGCGACCGGGGCCAGGCGATCCCCCGACGACGCCGGGGACTCAGCCAACTCACCTCGGCCGCGCCCAGCCACATCTTCTTACCGTCGAACTGCGCGGGCTGGGACGTTATGGCCTTACTTCTTGCCGCGTGGCGGACCTGGAATTCCTATCCTTCTTGATTCATTACGTATCTGACCCCGTTTTCCCCGTTCCCCCCCGCCCCGGAGAAATGGGGTCTGTCCCCGATTTCCCCGATTTCCGGTCGAGGTCTCGCTATATGGTAAAGTCGATGGTCGTCCGTGGCGAAGGAGAGCGTGAGGTGGGCGGGACCCGGTATCTCGTGAACGAGCCGTCGGTGATCAGCGAGGTCATCGACGGCGAGACGATCGTTCTCAACTTCGACAGCGGTCACTACTTCAGTCTGAACAGCGTCGCGAGCGCGATCTGGGGGCACCTCGCCCGCGGCGGCACGGTGAAACCGCTGGTTGCGATGCTGACGGCACGCTACGGGCTCGAGCCGGGATCGATGAACGACGTCGTGACCGGATTCGTCGCGCGCCTCGAAACCGAAGGCCTCGTGCGGCGCGCGATGAACGGGCCGTCGGCGGATGGCGAACCTGACCTCGAAGGTGCGCTGGGCGGTGAATTTCTGCTGCCGGACTTCGAGAAGTTCACCGACATGGAACAGCTCCTGCTCCTCGATCCGATCCACGAGGTCACCGACGCCGGTTGGCCCCACGGGCGCAAGCCCTAGGAGCCTGTCGGCCTTAGGATGATTCGGCTGCAACGGTGGGAGAGCGGTCCCTATTTCGCCGATTTCTCCTTACCTATTCCCGATAGGTGCGTCGAAATCGTCAACATCTGTCCTCGCTCTCCCACCGTTTCGCTTTCGAACCCCTAAGTCCGACAGGCTCCTAGTACCGCGACCCACAAGTTTCGCTATGTTCGAATCGATTCCGCCGGCCGATCGCTTTGTCGCTCATCCTCGCCATAGCTTGGGCTATGGCTGCGGTTCGCTTCGCGCGCTCGGCCGGCGGAATCGATTCTCGGCATGTACGCAAACTTGTGGATCGTGGTACTAGTACCGCGACCCACAAGTTTGCGTCGATGGTCGGCCGCCCGGCAAATCGGATCTCGGTGGTGCTACCGGTGTACGACCGCGAGCGCTACGTCGGCGAGGCCGTTCGCAGCGTCCTGGAACAGACGCGCCCTGCCGACGAGCTGATCGTCGTCGACGACGGCTCGACCGATGGCTCCATCGACGTCGTGCGCGGCTTCGCGTCGCCAATCGTCCACATCGTGCGTCAGGCGAACGGCGGCATCGGCGCCGCGCGCAACCGGGGCATGGAGGCAGCGACCGGCGATCTCGTCGCGTTCATCGACTCGGACGACCTGTGGACGCAGGACAAGCTCGCACTTCAGCAGCGCGCCCTCGCGGACACCGGCGCGGCGCTGGTCTTCGGGCAGGTGGTCGAGTTCCTGTCGCCCGACCGCGCGGAGGAGCTCGCCGGCGTCTATCGCGTCGCGACCGAACCTCGACCGGGTTTCGTCGCCACGACACTGCTCGCCCGCCGCGCGGCCCTCGATCGGATCGGTCCGTTCGACACGAGCTTCCGCGTCGGCGAGTTCATCGACTGGCTGGGCCGGGCGCGGGACCTCGGCCTCGAAAGCGCGATGGTCCCCGAGACGGTGGCACAGCGCCGCATCCACGGCGGGAACACCGTCCTGGCGCAGGAGACCACCGACTACCTCCGCGTCCTCAAGCGCGCGCTCGATCGACGGCGCGCGAGGGCGGCTGATGGAGGCTGAGACGCGGCCCTTGCTCAGCGTCATGATCCCCGTGTGGAATGGCGCCGCCTTCCTCGCGGAGGCGCTCGCGAGCGTTCTTGCCGAGGCGGCGCATCCGTACGAGATCGTGCTCGTCGACGATGGATCCACCGACCAGACGCCCGCGATCGCCCGGTCCTTCGGAGGGCCGCTGCGCTATCACCGCCAGGCGCACGCCGGCCTCGCCGTGGCTCGCAACCAGGCGCTCGCGCTCGCGCAAGGGGGCCTGCTCGCGTTCCTCGACGCCGACGATCGCTGGCCGCGCGGCAGGGTGGCGCTGCTTCGGCGCGCGCTCGACCTGCACCCGGATTGCGGGTTGGCTCAAGGCCGACTGCAGCGGCTGGTGCGGACCGCCGGGTCGGACCGGTTCACGCTGGTCGACGAATCGTGGCGCGCGCCGAGCGTGTGCACCGCCCTCATCCGGCGCAGCGCCTTCGACCGCGTCGGCCTCTTCGACACGCGATTCCCGAACGGCCACGACGTGGACTGGCTGCTGCGCGCCCGCGAGACCGGCCTCGCCGAGATCGCCATCGACGACGTCACGCTCCACTACCGGCGCCACGACGCCAACATGACCAACGACATCGCCGTCGACCAGCCGGCACTGCTGCGCGTGCTCGCCCGCGCCGTGGCTCGGCGGCGCGGCGCCGGGACCGCGTCGACGTGACCGCCGATGACTTCGTGGCTGCGTTGGCCGGCCTCGAGGACATCGACGACGGCGCGTTCCCCGTCGAGCGCCGGCTCGAGATCGCAGGGTGTGCGCTGCGGATCCGGCTCTCCAGCCCGCGCCTGGCCGAGCGTGCGCTGCGCGCGCTGGCGCACCACGATGCCCGGCCGGAGACGCGGCCGGAGACGCGGCCGGAGGCGCCGCCGGAGGCGCGGTCGGAGGCGCGACGCAACGAGGCGCGCTCGACACCGGAGCTCACGATCTTCGTTGGCGATCACGACGCTCCCGCGAACCCGCTCGCTGCTCGCGCCGGAGCGCCAGGGAATCCGCGCGCCGCCGATCTCGCTGCGGCGAGTGATCGCATCGAGCGCTTCTCCTACGACGGCCGCGCCGGACGCGGGCTCCTGCACGAGGGTTTCCGGGCGCTCTTCCTGCGGGCGCGCGAGGGGAATCGGGCGGCCCTCTGGCTCGGCGAGACGGCTCGCTTCCCTTATCACCTCGCGACCTCCCCGCTCCTGCCGATCCTCGCCTGGTTCCTCGCCGGGCGCGGCCGGTCGGTCGTGCACGCCGGCGCGGTCGTCACGGCCGCGGGCGCGGTGCTCCTGGCGGGGCGGTCGGGAACGGGCAAGTCGACCGCATCCCTCGCCTGCCTCGCCGACGGACTCGATCTCCTGGGCGACGACATGTGCGTGATCGAGCAGGCCGGGGCCCCCATCGTGCATTCGCTTTTCTGCTCCGCCAAGATCGAGGTCGCCGACATCGGACGTTTCCCCACGCTGCTCGCGGCGCTCGCCCCGGATGTCCACGCCGACACCGAGAAGGCGGTGTTCCTGTTCGATCGCTACGGGGCCGAGCGGATCCGGCGCTCGGCGCCGATCGCGGCGATTGCCTTCCCGGTGCGCGGCAGCGACGCGGCGCCGCAGAGGATTTCGGTGAAGGAGGCGTTCCTTGCGATGGCGCCGAACACCGTCTTCCAGATGCCCGGGATCGGCCGGGACGCGGCGGCGGGCGTGAAAGCGCTGGTCTCTGCGGTGCCTGCCTACCGGGTGGGGGTCGGGCACTCGATCGCGGAGATCGCTCCCCGCATCCGCGCCTTTGCCGATCTCCTGCCACCTACGCGCGATGCCGGGGCCGCGGACCGCGATGCGTCGCGGTGTCCCACGCCGTGACGACCGGCCGCACCGAGGTACGCTGCCGGCCAACAGCGACGCAGCAGCTGCTGCTCGAGGCCTGCCTCGCCGCCGACGCCGACGCACGTGCCGCGTGGGACGCCTGGCGAGAGCGGGTCGAGATCGACCGGATCGACGAGGAGTCCTTTCGCCACCTCCCGCTCGCCTTTCACCGGCTCAAGGCCCTGGCTCCACCCGATCCGGTCCTCGAGATCGCACGCGGCATCTACCGCCGCGCGTGGTACCAGAACCAGCTTCTTCTGCACGAGCTTGCGGACGTCCTCGACGTGCTCGCCGAGCATTCGATCGACGCACTGCTGCTCAAAGGGGCGTCGATTGCGACGCGGTACTACCCGACGCCGGCAACCCGCCCCATGGGCGACCTCGACGTGCTCGTGCGGCACCAGGAAGCTTCGCGCGCCGTGGCGATCCTTGCGCAGCGTGGCTGGGTTCCCGTCAAGAACACGTCCGTCGACACGCTGGTGCGCCTCGCGCACGGGGTTTCGCTGCGCCGCGGCGCCACGAATCTCGATCTGCACTGGAACGCGCTCTGGTCGAAGCGCACCGCCGACGCGGATCGACAGTTCTGGGATGCGGCGCAGGCCATCGTGCACCAGGGGCGGCCGGCATGGGCGCTGTCTCCCTCCGACGAGATCCTGCACGCGTGCATGCACGGCGCGCGCAAGAGCCAAAATGCCTATAGCTGGCAACCAGTGCCGCTGATTCGCTGGGCCACTGATGCGGCCCTCGTGCTGCGGCACGGTGCTGTCGACTGGTCGCGCATCGACGCGATGGCCGGGCGCTACCATGCCCGCCTGCAATTGCTCGACGCCTTTCGCTATCTCAAGGGCGGCCTGGGGCTCCCCATTCCGGGCGATCTCCTTGCCACGTGGGCGGACGTCCGCTCGGGCGCCGACCGCCTGCACTACGAGCTCGCGCTCGCGCGGTGCGCCCCGTGCGTGTTCCCGGCGCTGCCGCGCTTCCGGTTCTGGAGCAGCCATCGGATGAAGCTCTACATCGAGCACGGCGCCGAGCGCGTGGACGCCATGAGCATCGCCGAGAGAGCGGCAGGCTTTCCCGCCTACGTTGCAGCGTTCGTGAAAGTGGATCTCGATACCGAACGCCTGCGGGCGTTGCCGGGTCAGCTTGCCCGCAAGGTCATCCGGCGGCCGTGGCTGTTGCGGCCGTGAACTGCGCTGACGGTCAAGTCCTGCCCGGCTCGTGACGCAGGTTCAAGCCCGGCCACGAATCCAGCGCGTCTCGAATGGGCGCGCGCCAATTCCGGGGCTTCCCGGCGCCCGGCGACGCGGCTCGGCGCGCCGTTCCGGCCGGACGCGGCGGCGCTGGCGGACTTCGGTGGGCTCGACGTCGCGATGATCGGCGTGCCGATGGATCGCGGCGCGACCAACCGGACCGGCGCGCGGCTCGGTCCGCGGGCGGTGCGGGCGGTCGAGCGCATCGGACCGTACGAGCCATAGTGAGTCTTGGCGGCGCCCAAGCGGCTACGCCACTTCCTGCAGCGCGATGCCGATCTCCCGGGAGCGGCGCTGCGCCTGTTCCCGCGTGCGGGCTTGCCGATCATGACCGGGCTGTTCCGGGACCTGGCCGAGGCCGCGCCCGCGCTCACGCGCACCCAGGGCAGGTGGATGGCCACGACCGCGCGGGCATCCATTGGCGCCAGGGCAACGACGACCGCACAGGCCAGAGCGCGACCTCAGGCATGGCGACGTCGCCCCCCGCTCGCGGCGGCGTCCATCGCGTTGGGCGTCCATCGACAGGAATTGCGGGGCATCTCGGCCTCCGTGGATGGCTGGAATAGGATCGCGGATGCCCATGTTCACTACAACGAGCGTTATGCCATTGTGCGCCGAACTCCGCGCTGCCCTCAGCTTGCGGTCGGCGCAGCGACCGAGGGAGCCCCGGATGAAACACTGGATTGTTGCGAGTGTCGGGACGCTGTGTCTGCTGCTCGCGGGCGCTGCGTTGGCGACCTATCACACTTGGCGGGTCGAACAGATCTACTCCAACGCCGATGGCACCGTGCAGTTCATCGTGCTGTATGAGTCGGAGGGCAACGACGGAGAAAATCTGCTGAAGGGAAGGGCGCTCAGGGTTACGCAGGGGGGGGTGACCAAGAGCTTTGTCTTCCCGACCAACCTTCCCGGGGGATCATGCGGCTACTACGGTTGCGAAAGCAGCCCGACGGCATACAAGAAATTGCTCATTGCCACGCCGGGATTCGCCGCGCTGGGTATCGTCTCTCCCGATTACACGCTGCCGAGCTCGTTCTTGCCCGTCGACGGCGTGATCACTTATGCCGATACCTCTCTCGTTTATTCTTACACGTCGTTGCCGACCGACGGCACTCATGCGCTCGGCCGCAATGGTGCGCCGATCCAGAATGTCGCCACCAATTTCAGCGGGAATTTCGGGTCGGTAGTGGCTGCGGCGCCCGCCGCCAATTACACGGCGGTGTGGTGGGCCTCGCCGCCCGGCTCGGAGGCGGGCTGGGGGATCAATTTCGCGCATCAGGGCGACATCATCTTCGCCACCTGGTTTACCTACGACGCCAACGGCAAGCCGTGGTGGCTGATCGCCGAGGCGCACAAGACCGCGCCGGGCGTCTACAGCGGCGACGTCTCCACGGTCATCGGTCCCGCCTTCAACAGGGTGCCGTTTCCACCAGGGGGCAGCCCCGGGGGTGCGACGGAGACCATCGTCGGCACGGCGACGTTGACGTTCGCCGGCGACGGCAGCGCCACCTTCCGATACACGGTGAACGGCATCACGCAGACCAAGACGATCGTCCGCCAGGAGTTTGGCACGCTCCCGACCTGCATCTGGGGTGCGCAGCCCAATCTGGCGCTGGCGACCAATTACCAGGACCTGTGGTGGAACAGCTCGGAATCCGGGTGGGGCATCAATTTTGCGCATCAGGGCGACATCATCTTCGCCACCTGGTTTACGTACGACGCCAGCGGCACGCCGTGGTGGCTGATCGCGGAGGCGCACAAGACCGCGCCGGGCGTCTACAGCGGCGGCGCCGCCACGGTCACCGGCCCCGCCTTCAATGCGGTGCCGTTTCCACCGGCGGGCAGCCCCGGGGGTGCGACGGAGACCACCGTCGGCACGGCGACGTTGACGTTCGCGGATGGCAATAACGCGACTTTCGCCTACTCCGTCAATGGTGTGTCGCAGACCAAGCAGATCACGCGCCAGGTGTTCGCGGAGCCTGGCACCGTTTGCCAATAGCGATCGGCGTTGTGCCGGCGCTCCCGCGCATGCCGTCGTCGCTGGCGATAGCGAGATAGTTCACGCCCTGCGCTTCGAGAAATGCCTCGGCGTCATCTTCCGGCAGCATCGCGATCGTCGCGCAGCTTCCCGCGACCACGCACAGCGGCGCGACCACGCTGACCGATTGCCAGCAGCGGACGGGCCAGCCGGTCTGTGCGTTGAGGATGTGGCAATAACGCTCGCCCTCGATCTCGATAAAGCGCTCGTAGTCACCGCTCGTGGCCACGGCCCCGTCGGCGAGATCGACGCCGGCGATCGACTCTTCGGCGCCAGGCTCGCTACGCTCTGGAAACCGAATCGGACCGAGACCCGCGACGGAATTGAGACCGTGCACCCGTCGAAGGACGTCTGCATGGTTAAGGGAAACCCGCCCGGAAGCAACGTGACTGCATCGTTTCATGGGGACAAGATTTTCGTGATCCCGTCGCATCGGCCTCCTCCCTGAGTAACGAACATGCGCGGCGTGTACACCGCCGTCCTTCGCAGGTACAATCCCTTCCGTCATTGGGGAGTAGCCGCCCTTCACTGCGGTGGAGGGGCTTGCGTCAACACACTTGACCGTCAGGTCATGGCGCAAGCAGCTTCTGGCTTGGCGAGACCTTTGACCACGTTACCTCCGGAATGGCCGGGGAGTTGCGTGGTCATCGGTTTTGTTCCGGCCAAGGAGCACAAGATTGGAAGCTTTCCTCATCTCGACAGGGGTTGTCGCACTCGCAGAGATTGGCGACAAGACCCAACTACTCGCGTTCATCCTCGCGGCGAAGTTTCGCAAGCCCTTGCCAATCATTCTTGGCATTTTGGCAGCCACCTTGGCCAATCACGCCTTTGCGGGCGCGCTTGGATCGTGGATCACATCGCTTCTGAGCCCGGAAGCCTTGCGTTGGGTGCTCGGCCTTTCATTCATCGGAATGGCAGTCTGGACCCTGATTCCCGACAAATTCGAGGAGGGCGATGCCAAACTTGCGCGCTTTGGTGTGTTCGGCACCACCTTGGTCGCATTCTTTCTCGCTGAAATGGGCGACAAGACTCAAATCGCCACCGTAGCGCTGGCGGCGCAATACCACGCCTTCTTTTCTGTCGTCGCCGGAACGACCTTGGGCATGATGATCGCGAATGTACCCGCTGTCTTCTTGGGCGATCGCATCGCGCATCGCATGCCCGTTCGACTGGTCCACGGCATCGCCGCCGCCATCTTCGCGATCCTTGGCCTTGCCACTCTGCTCGGAGCGGGCGAGCGTCTTGGGTTCTGAGTGCGCCTCATGGAATATGCACTGGCGCCCCGGTGTTTACCGCCATAAGTGCACTGCACACCCCCCCGCGCGACTGCCGTGACAGCCGCGAAATGGAGTCTGTCGGAGGAACCCATGACGTCGAAGTCCCTCTGGATCGCTCTCTTGACGCTCGCCTTTGTTCCCCTCGTCATGGCCGCGGGTTCGAGCAGCACGTCCCGCCCGCCCGATCGACCGCGAGCCCAACCGTCGGACTACGACGTGGGCGTGAAGGCGGTGCAGGCCGGTGACTACCAGCGCGCCTTGGGGTCTCTGCAGAAGGTTGTCCAGGCGGACCCGCGTAACGCCGACGCCTGGAATTACATCGGCTTCAGTCAACGCAACCTGCACCACTTCGACGAATCGCTGGCCGCCTATCAGAAGGCGCTGGCAATCAATCCGGATCATCGCGGAGCCAACGAGTATCTGGGCGAGCTGTATCTCAAGACTGGCGACCTGGAAAAAGCCCGCGCACAGCTGTCGAAGCTCCAAAGCCTGTGCCCGACGGGCTGCTCGGAGTACGACGACCTGAGGAAGGCTGTCGGCGCCCATCAGCCGGCGGCGAAGAAGACCTGAGCGGGCGACCCTTCCACCGCGCCTGCCATGACGGTGGTCTCTCTCCTTGCAGGCTACGGGCCGTCGCTCGCCGCCTTCTGCCTGTTCGCACTGCTCCATTCCCTCGGGGCGCGAGAGCCTTTCAAGCATGCGCTTGCCCGTTGGACGAACCCTTTCTTCGTCGAGCACTTTTGGCGCCTCGTCTATTGTGCGCTGAGCTTCGCTGCGCTGTATTACTGCGTGGCGGCACTCCACTGGGCCCGGCATCCTGATCACGATGTCTGGCTGATCGTCTATCCCGACTGGCTCTGGCAGGCGATCACGCTCCTCCATCTCGGGTCCGTCGCCTTTATCTATGTCGCGTTTTTCCAGAGCGATTACCTGGAATTCCTGGGTTTGAAGCAGGCGTGGCGGGCCATCGCATCGCTCACCGGATCACCGAAGTCGCCGACGACCGGCGAACTGTTCGGTACGCATCGATTGGTGGTGACGGGAGTCTATGCGTGGGTGCGCCATCCAATGCTGGCGGGCGGACTCGTCTTCCTGTTGACCAGCGGCCCGTCCCTCAACAACCTGGTCTACACCGGGATGTACACGACCTATATGCTGATCGGGGGCTGCTACGAGGAGCAGCGCCTCGTCAGAATTTTTGGAGATGATTATCTGCGTTACCGGGCGCAGGTCGGTGCATTTTTCCCGCGTCTCCGGCGTTTGACGGCAGCGTAACTGCGCCGGATGCTGGAGCAACTATCCGAGTACTTCCATGATCCGCTGGTATTCTGGGGCGTACCGCTGGTGCTGGCGCTGATGGGTGTCGGCATCCGCGGCGCCCGCGCCTGGCTTCGCCGGCGACGAACGTGACCGCGATGCCATCGACATCCGCGCGAGCGTGGTGCTGGACGCCGATGCCGCTACCGCGTGGCGTGTGTTGACCGACTACAATCGATACACCGAAATCATCCCGGATCTGCGTCTGAGCCGCGTCGTTGCCCGTCACGGTGCGACGGTCACGGTCGAGCAGTCCGGAGACGCGGCACTTTGGCTGTTTAGTATGCCCCTCGATATCACTTTCGAGATCACGGAGCGTTCGCCGAACAGTCTGCAATCACGCGCGGTGGCGGGCAGCCTGCGTGCGCTCGCAAGCAGCTATGCGCTGACGGCGACCGGATCGGGGATGCGACTCGACTACGTCGGACGCGTAGCGTCGGGATTCGAACTCTTCGGACACATCGAGCAGGCGCCGGCAGCGAGCATGCGCCGCGTCGGCGTGCTGGCGCCGAGCACACGCGCGAAAGATGAGGTCACCCTCAAGCCCTTTTTTCGACGAAAGGCGCCGGCTCGGCTGGATCGAAGGGCAGACCATTGCCTACGACCACGCGCTCTTCAGTCCGCAGCGGTTCGGTTCCGCGCGGACGAAGCGCAGGCACTGACCCGCGCTGCCTGCCACGCGATGCCGCGACGCATGCGCAACGGGGGGAGATTGATCTTTGCTTTCCGTGCCGACTCACCTTAGGGTCTGCGAGGAAATAACTTGGGCATTTGGCCGCTGGATTGGGATGCGATGCCAGGCGCGGATCGCGCCGTGTGGCTCGCCACACCAGCGATTCGCAACGACGCAGCGCGCCCAAGTCCAGCGAGTCAAATGTTCAGTTCAAGCTATTTGCGAGCAGGCCCTTAGCCGCGCGACCTGGTCCCTGCGGCCAATGGCGGCCGACACAGCGTGCCGCCCACCCCGCTATACATGCCGATTGACGTCCATGCTCTGGTTCAGGACGCGCACGATCCGAATGCCTTTGTCCGTTGGCACGTAGAAAACGACGTGCGACTGATATCCGGACCGCCTTAAACCCGGCGAGAGTCTCGCTCGGTGCCTCGCTCGGTGCCGTCGAGGGTCTGAACAACGAACTCAAGGCGAGTATCAGAAGAGCCTACGGATTCCGAACCGCCGATGCCATAAAAATCATGCTTTATCATAAGCTTGGCGAGCTACCAGAACCACAGCTCACCCACAGATTCTGCTGAGGAACCGAGATTTCTTCCCTCAGAACAGTTCCGATGTTCGGCATGCGCGTCCTTGCCTATGCGGAAAACCGACACTGTAACAAAGTGTCTCCCGATATCCCAATGGCGACCGTGCTCGATTTGACCGTCGCGGTTCCAGGCGGGACCTAGGAGCCTGTCGGACTTAGGATGATTCGGCTGCAACGGTGGGAGAGCGGTCCCTATTTCGCCGATTTCTCCTTACCTATTCCCGATAGGTGCGTCGAAATCGTCAACATCTGTCCTCGCTCTCCCACCGTTTCGCTTTCGAACCCCTAAGCCCGACAGGCTCCTAGGGAGCAGCAGCGGAAGAAGCGACGTTGCGCAGCTGGAACCCGTCCGCGCTGGCCACTTCGATGGCAAGAAATCGTTTCGGCGTCTGGTCGTTCTGGCCGAACCACGGAACGAATCTGTCGGTGTCTCCGATAGTCACCTGGACGCCGCCCGTCACGACAGCCAGGCGTACGCTCAGCCATTGGCCGGGCTGATACGTGCCGATCTGTTCTTCGGCGTTTCCGTTCGGATATCCCAGGTACCTGGCGGTCCATATTTTTCCGCCATGGAGGGATATGCCCGAGAACCAGCCATCGTAGGCGACGTCGAGCGCGCAGCACGAGACCCACTTGGGACCGAAGCCGAACTGGGCGGTATCCACATGGATTCCGCCGCTGCCGAGCAGTGGGTTGACCTCGAACACGTAGACTTGTTGCGGTTCCGCAAAGGCGATCGTCCTGAAGTCGTTCCAGCAGTAGTCAAGGAGGGGATCGATGAATGTCGCGGTTGTCTGGTCGCCGGACACGGCCGGAAACCACGCGCCGTAGTTGTTGTTGTAGCACCAGTAGTTGCCTTGCCACGTTGACGTATTGAACGGCAGGGCCGTGAAGACAAGGGGCGCACCTACGATGACCGTATACACGCTTTGCCCCACCAGGCCATCGGCATCCTTGACTTGGAGCCGAACGGTGTAGGGGCCGACGCCGCCGTACGTCCACGACGTCTGCTTGGCGGCCGACCAGGCAGTATCGAAGATTCCGTCGCCATCGAGATCCCAGCGCACGAGCAGGGCGCCGACGCTCGTGCTGTCATCGGAAGACTGCGACGCGTCGAACGACACGACATCGCCGACACGCACCGTCGCGGGAGACAGCTTCACGATGACCGCCGTCGGGGATATGCGCTGACAGGCGCTGGTCAGAACGCCGTTTGCCTGCGTGACGCAAAAGTTCACCTCGTCGGGCTTGGTCAACATGTCCCAGGCGAGGGGGATGTGGACATTGGCCGCTTCGTAGATTTCCAACGCCTTGGCGAGCTTTTTCAGAACGGTCTTGCTGATTTTCAGGAACTGCACCGCACCCTGCTTGTCCGTGGCGTTCGAATACAGGAACTTGGTGATCGCGACCCAGTTTTCCTTCTCGAGCAGCGTCTCTGCAACATCTACGAGTAAGTCCTTCGGATCGAGGGCGTCTTCCATGACGTCCAACAAAGCCTGCACCAACACTTCCAGGGCTGGGGAAGCTTCGACGACCGTTTCGATGAACGCGTTGCTTGCCGGACACCAGGCCAGGAGATCCAGGACGTTGCAGGCAACGCGCAAATAGTTCGCGCCGCTGGCCATGATCGCAGCGGTACTGTCCAGACCGTACTTGACGAACCGTACGTCGAACGTCCCGCTGCCGAGAATGATGCTTTCCGTCACCGGTTCCGTTATGCCTGCCCGCGGCGGCCAGATTCCCAACTCCCATAGCGACTCCTTGCCCGCGATGACCTGCGGCGCGAATCCGGCGATGTCGATCCCGTAGAACAGCATCGTGGGGTCCACCGCAAGTATCGCGTCACCCGGCACGTCGCTGAGGTACGGGCTGGATTCGACGCCGACCGTGGGCAGCGGCGCCAGCGGGGTCCTGGCGCCGAAGGTGCGCAGGCCGGCGTCCGGTGACGCGCCCTGGATCGCGTGGATCACCAGCGTCACGGCGTACTCGAAGATCTTCGGAAACGCGCCTTCGTCGAGCAGATCGTGCGCGTTCGCCGCCAGCGCGTTGTCGATCTCGGTCTTGAGGGCGTCGTAGAGCGGATCGGTCTCGGCATACGCGAGTATTGCCAGGCGATCAGCCTCCTTGAATCCCAGCAGGAGCGGATTCATCATGATCAGCCCGCGCGCGACCGAGTCCGTCGTGACCGACGCGGACCCGGCGCCGACGTCCGATGCGGTCAAGTACGCGACCAGCAACGGCGTGCCATCGGCGTTGGCGACGAACAGGATCTGGCCCTTGTCTGCATCCGCGACAGCTGCCGCGGCCGTCGTTTCGCCCTCGACCAGCGCGTGTTCCGAGAAGAGCGTGGTGACGGTCAGTTGCGCCGGCGGGATGCCGTGCTCCTCGAGCAGCGGGAGCGCGACCGTGACGTCGCGCGTGATCAGCGGCGGGTTGTCTTGCAGGGTCTGGACGTACGCTTCGACGACCGCGGGAGTCGTGCGCGTCGCCAGGGGATCGAGCGCCCCGGCGAGGAGCGCGTCGCCGCGCAAGCCGAACAGGTAGCGAATGACGAGCAGGCCATCGGTCAGCGCGTCGGCCGTGCCATTGCCATCAACGTCGAGGCCGCTGCGGACGCTGTCCAGATAAGCCTTGATCGCGTCCGGATCGGTTCGCGTCGCGGTGGGTCCCAAGGCGCCTGTCGTGAGCGCCGGGCCCGTCATCCCGAACAGATAGCGGATGATCAGCAAGCCGTCGGTCAGCGCGTCGTACTCGGTCGGGCTGCCGCTGGCGTCGACATCGAGCAAGCCCATGCCGACGGTGCCCGCAGCCGATGCGCGCGCCGTCGACCGCTTCAGGAGACGCGGGGCGATCGCCCTGACGGAGATCCCGGCGGGCGGCGCCGCCGTGCGGAGACGATCGGGCTCGGTCGCCGCAATGAGAAAAGTTCCGGCAGCATCCACCGCAGTGCCGTGGGAGTCCACTGGCCAGGCGGGGACGGCGGCCACGGGCACGCTTGCCCACTCTGCGGGGATTGCGGAGGCCGTTTGCGCGTGTGAGGAGGGAGCGGCCAGCGTTCCCGCCAGCAGGGCCAAAAAGGCCGCTCGTAAAGCTCCACGCTCGAGACTATGGCATACGATTCGAACGCGCCGCGCAGCGGTCCGCAGTGACTCCGCATGTTTGCTGTTCATGGGTCGAGCTTTTTCGAAAAAAGACCCAACCAGAACGTCCGCGCCCTGCGCGTGGTTCTGCCTTTGTTTGCCTCTACTTATGGACCTCAAAATGGGAGCCTCCCTTGCGCTGAATCAACATCACTTCAGTAGTGCCGGTTTCACCGCAGTGCAGGTGTGCATGCCCCGGCCACGCTGGGGGAGAAAAGGGGCCATGCTCGATTATTCTGTTACCTTCCGTGAAATTCGAGCCTGGCCGCTTTCCATCTTCAGTGCCGCCACCGGGCCTCGAGGCCAACGCCATCGCCCATTAGGCGCAGGTGGGCCGGCGCTTGGCTCGCCCGCATCTATGGGGTTTTTCCGCTGCTGTGTCCGGCCGGTGGCGGCGCAATGCACATCATCGCCTTCATCACCGACGGCCCGACCGTGCGCGACATCCTCGGCCACCTCCGTGAGCCGACCGCGCCACCCCGCATCGCGCCCGCCCGCGGCCCGCCACTGTGGGCGGCCACCAACGCCGAGCACGATCCCGCCGCGGCTCCGCTGCTCCAGTGCGCCCCGGCCTTCGAGTTCGACCAGCGCCTCGCCTGGTAGCCACCACCGTCGCTGCTCACCCGCGTGCGACGCCGGGCGGGCTCGTGCCGGCCCCCGCCCGCCTGCCCGCGCGCGGCCACCCTGGCGTCGCTACCCGCCGACCTCGCACGGGAGACCGAGGCGCTCGCCCGGGCCGAAGGCAAGACGCTGAGTGCGGTGATCCAGGACGCGCTGCGCCGAGCTCGCATCGAGCGCCAGCTGCACGCGCTCCGCG
>Ga0315273_10001202_pt1 | contig 29131 bp, 34 predicted proteins | sample YL17G02_0_MG_FD_205753 | JGI IMG/M metagenome (GOLD analysis project Ga0315273, IMG submission 205753) | Sediment microbial communities from Yellowstone Lake, YNP, Wyoming, USA - YL17G02_0 | ecosystem: Environmental > Aquatic > Freshwater > Lake > Sediment | place: USA: Wyoming | collected... | reverse complement strand
TTGTCAAAATTTTATAAATTTTATCTTTAGGTAAAACATCGATTAATGAAATTTGCTTATGCCCTATTAAATTTGCTAAATGCTCCCAAACAGTTGATTCTTTTATCCCTCTTTTTATTGCTATATCTTTAATGCTTAGCTCTTTTTTATAAAGCAATAAAGTTTTTTGAACAGAAAATTCAAGTTCACTTTCTTTTACTTTTCTTAGAAAGTTAAGATATTTCTTATAATTTTTTATTGGCTTATCTTTTTTAAAAGGAAAAGATTTATTGAATTGCCTGATTATGTGCCTCCTATACTTGTATGTATTTCCATGCTTGCTATAAGCAAGCCAGCCTTCCAAAGATTCAATTACATTGTCTCTATCCAATATGTCTTCGTCAAACATAATTTTCATTTGATTAAGCTTTCTGTTAAAATTATTTGTATTGCTTTTTCTCAAAAGCTTATGATGAAAAAATACCCTAAAACCTAAAAAATTAATCCCATTGTTCAATCTTAAAATATTAGATTTGCTAGGATGAAGCTCTATCTTTAGTTTTTCTTTTAAAAAACTATTAATTTTCTCTTTCCAAATTTCAAGCTGTTCTTTTGATTCATGCAAAATAACAAAATCGTCAACATATCTTATGTAATATTTTGCTCTTAGCTTATGTTTTACAAATTGATCTAATTCATTTAAATAAACATTAGCAAAGAACTGGCTTGTTAAATTGCCTAGGGGCATTCCTTTATTTGTTGCAAAACTCGTTTGCCCCCCCCCCGAATGCGCCGAAGGCGTATTTGTAATAATCTGCTTTATTAGCCAAAGGGCATTTTCATCTTGAATTTTTCTTTTGATTATGTTAATTAAAATTTCATGGTCAACTTCTTGGAAATAATGTTTTATGTCTGCCTTTAAAACAAAGCAATCTCTCGTATTATTCTTTGAAACTTTTCTTTTAAATTTATCAAACCTCTCAAGAGCTTTTAAGGCTCCTTTTCCAATGCGATTTGCATATGAATCATAAATAAACGATTTTTCTAAAATAGGAGCAATTACATTGCATAATGCATTATGAACAACCCTATCTCTAAAAGCAGATTTAGAAATTTTTCTTGTTTTTGGATCTCTTAAAATAAATGTTTTTAGCTTATTTGGCTGGTAAGTTTTGTCTATTAATTCTCTTTGCAATTTTTCAAGATTTTCTTTAAGATTTCTCCGGAATTTTTTCACATATCTTCTTTTAGTTTTCCATCTTCTTGCTTTTTTCCAAGCAAGAATTAAATTTTTTGATGTGCAAATCTTATTGTAAATCTCGCCCATTTATATTCTAGTTTCATTCAACTGTTGCCTTGATTCTCCTTATTCCTGTCGCAATCGCCTCTTCTTTTATGATTTTGAATTTTCCGATTTCCCGTGTGTTTTTTACATGAGGGCCTGTGCAGATTTCTTTTGAGAAACCGCCTATGAAGTATACAGAGACAATCTCGGGATACTTTGAGCCAAATTCTGCCTGAGCCCCTGAGTTTAATGCATCTTTTAATTTAATATCCTGTTTTTTAACTTCTAAACCTTGTTTAATCTTTTTATTAACTAAATCTTCAACTTGTTTTATCTCATTGTCTGTTAATTTTCTTGAAAAGCTGAAATCGAAACGCAGGCGTTCGGGGGTTATGTTTGAACCTTTCTGCTTGACTTCTGGACCAAGCACAGCCCTTAGCGCCTCATTGAGAAGATGTGTTGCTGTGTGGAGCCTTATTGTTTTTTCAGAATTGTCTGCTAAGCCTGATTTGAAAATGCCTGCAGATGCTGTACGAGAGAGTTCTTGATGCTTGAAAAGTTCTTGATTGAATTCTTTTTCATCTACATTTATATTATACCTATGTGCTGTCTCTTTTACAAAGTCCAAAGGGAAACCATATGATTGGTACAATAAAAATGCAATTTTTCCTGAAATCTCTGGTTTTTTATCTTTGCCTTTTAATCCAAAGACAGAAGGTTTTATCTCTCCAATTATTTTTTTTAATTCTTTTTCTCCTTGTTCAATTGTTTTGTTAAATTTTTCTTCTTCTCCACTCAACAAACTTAGAATTTCCTTTTCATTTTTCTTTAATTCAGAATAATTGTTCTCATAAATTTCAAAAACAGACTTGGCTACTTTTGAAATAAAATTTTTTAACCCCATAAAGTTTCCATATCTAATAGCCCTCCTAATAAGCCTTCTTAGAATATATCCCTGTCCTGTATTGCTTGGAGTAATTCCGTCTGCAATAATAAAAACAGATGCTTTAATATGATCAGCTATTATTCTTACAATTCTTTCGCTTCCTGTTGAAGATAATTTTTCAATTCTTTCTATTATAGGTTTCCAGACTTCTGTTTCATAATTATTTGTTAATCCATTTAGCACAGCAAGAGTTCTTTCAACACCCATTCCTGTATCAACATTCTTTTGCTTTAATGGAATAAATTTTCCATTTTCTGTTTTGTTATACTGCATAAAAACATTATTCCACATCTCTATCCATCTTTCATCTTTTGGATTAAATTTTTTGGGAATTTCTATTTCTTTGTCTTTCCAGTAAAACATTTCTGTGTCAGGTCCGCAAGGTCCTGTATTTCCTGCAGGTCCCCACCAGTTATCTTCTTTTGGTAGAAAAACTATCCTTTCTTTTGGAATTCCAAGAGAAAGCCAAACCTTTAAAGATTCTTCATCTTTTTCTGCATCTTTATTCCCGGCAAAGCAGGTTATACCAATCTTATTCTTATCAAGCCCCAGCCATTTTTTAGAAGTTAGAAATTCAAAACTCATTTCAATAGCTTCTTTTTTCCAATAATCTCCTAAGCTCCAGTTTCCAAGCATTTCAAAAAAAGTATGATGATAACTATCTCCAACTTCGTTGATATCCGTTGTTCGAATGCATTTCTGTACATTTACAAGCCTATTCCCTAATGGGTGTTTTTGACCTAACAAATAGGGAGTAAGGGGATGCATACCTGCTGTTGTAAAAAGAACCGTCGGGTCATTAGAAGGTATAAGAGATGCAGAGGGGATTACCTTATGTCCTTTTGATTTAAAAAAATCAAGATATTTTTTGATAAGCTCTTTTCTGGTTATCATGTTAATCTGAAGGAATTTCAAGTTTTAAAATATTTGTTGGTATTTTGAATATAATCCATAGCCCTGTTAAACAATTAGATTATGGGATTCTGTTAAAACGGTATTTGATTAAAATGTCTGTTGGGCTTTTAACCCTGCAATTCTTCAAGCCTTCGCTGTATTTCCCTTAACTGGAATTCTATACCTTCTTCATGACTTGCTTTTAGTTCTACTTTAGACAGCTTTTCCATATTTTCTTTTCTCAGTATCTTCGGAATTTTAGGATTTGGAAGCATCTCCTGAAGCATTTTTATGTGCGACCTGGTTGTTTTCATTTTCCCGTAAAGCTTTGACTTTAGCCTAAATTCTTCAAGCCGCAGGGTGCGATATGCTGCAATTCTTTTTGCAACATTCAAAGAAAACAACTCTGAGGAAAGAAGGTTTCTTCTGGCTGTTAAAGCTTCGAGATAATCCAGCCTTATATGTATTGAATTTTCAGAAGGCATTTTATATCTTGGAGAAAATATCCCTGCTTATTTTTTCAATTTCTCCTTTCATTCTCTTTAATTCATTTTCCCAGGAACGCAGTTCTATATCTTCTTTTTCCTTTATTCTTCTTGTCTCTGCCAAAATCTTTTCTATTTCAGATATCTGGCTTTTTATAGCTTCAAAAGTTCTTAATCCTTCTTCAAATTTGTCTATTCTTACAAAAACAGGTTCTGTTTCCTGCTTGAAAGTTTTGGTGGGAGATACAGGACTTTCGGAAAATTCTTCATCTATCTCTTCTTCAACCTCTTCTGTCATAGGTTTTCTTAATGGCTCCCGCATCATCCTCATTTCGCTGTTTGGAAATTCGTCTGCATAAAAGTCATCTTCCTCTTTTTTCCCAGAAACCGCGTCTTTTATACTTTCTTGAGAAAATCTTTTTCCCGCAGGGCTTGATGGAAAGCTCGGAAGAGAAGAAATATTTTTTTCTTCCCAATTAGGAAGATCCGGAAGCCTTGGAAGTCTAGGCAATTCAGGAATTCCTTCTTCACTCTTTTTTTCTTTTTTACTAAAAAGCCCCATTTTGATTAGTATATTTTGGAATATATATAAAATACAATACAGGTTTAAAAACCTTGTTTTCTTTTTTAATAAACCGAAACTGAAAAATCAAAGATTTTTCGTATACGTTTTTGATAAATCAAAACCGAAAGGTATTTATGGGGATTATATCTAAATTTAAAATGCTTCAAAATTTATTAAAAGAGGTAATTTCTCTTATTGCAGGAAAGCCTGCAGAGGAAATCGTCGGGATTCTTGACACGCAGAAATACATAAATGAGTTTGTGATAGCTAAAAAGCTTAATCTCACCATTAATCAGGCAAGAAATATTTTATACAAGATATCTGATTACGGGCTTGTTTCATCAATAAGGAAAAAAGACAAAAGAAAAGGATGGTATACTTATTTTTGGAAGATAGAAATTTTGAAAGCTCTTGAATTTTTAAGGGAAAATTTGCTCAAGAAAATAGATAATGCAGAGCACCAGATAAAAAGCAGAGAGACCAAGAGATTTTATGTCTGTGAAAGATGCCATATAGAACTAAGCGAGGAAAATGCTTTGATAAGCAACTTTACATGCAATGAATGTGGCGCAATTCTTAGCCTTAAAGATAATGCTAAATTAGTGAGAGATTTAAGAAGAAACAGGGAAAAACTTGAAAGAGATTTAAAAATAGTTGATGAAGAAATAACAAAAGAAAGAGGGAAGGAAGATAAAAAGAGGGGCAAGGAAATGAGAAAAGAAGAGAAAGTTCGTGTGAAGGCTGTAAAATTAAGAAAAGCCAAGCTAAAAAGATTAAGAATAAAGTCCAAAAAACTTCTGGATGTTAAAGTTAAGAAAACTAGGAAAAAAGTTAAGAAAAGCAAACCGCACCATAAAGCTAAAAAATTCAAGAGAGCAAAAAAGATTTTCAAAAAAAAGAGAACATAACTTATGGAAAGGCGTTATCAAATTTCTACAGGAAAAACAAGCATATTCAGCTATCTTAGTGTAACATTCATCCTTCTTCTAATAAATGTTTTAGCATTTATTATTTTTACAATTTTGATATATGCAAATGTCATTCCCATAGATTTTATTGCGATTAAGCCCGCGAACATTTTTGCCGGAAAGTATCTGTGGACATTTATAACAAGCATGTTCATGCATGCCGGATTTTTTCATCTTTTTGTAAATATGCTCTCTTTGCTTTTTGTCGGCTCTTTTGTTGAAAAAATTCTTGGAAAAAAGAGATATCTTTACTTTTATTTGATATCTGGAATTTTAGCCTGCCTGTTCTTTGTTCTTTCCTCCTTGATTCTTGCCAGCGATATGAACACTTTTGCAGTAGGCGCCTCTGGCGCGCTTTTTGGAATTATCGGCCTGCTTGTTGTTTTGACTCCTAATCTTCCTGTTTATGTAATGTTTATACCTATTCCTATAAAAATGAAATATGCCGCACCAGGAATGCTTGTTATTCTCTGGTTGATTTCTGTTGCCGGAAATGTTCCTATAGGAAACACAGCTCATTTAGGCGGGCTTTTGGCAGGATTAATATACGGAACTTACCTGAGAAATAAATACAAAAGAAAAACTAAATATATTAGCAGACATTTCTCTTAAAAATGGCAAAAATAAAAAGGACAAATAAAAATCGTCCAAGCTTGGCCGATTTAAGGAAAATAAAAACAAAATCCAATTTTTTTAAAAGAGGGTTCCAAGAAAGCTGGAATTACATGAAAGAATCAAGAAATTTCATTTATTCAATAATATTTATTTTTTTGCTCTTTGCTCTTATCGGTTTTTTTATTCCTGCACCAGCTATTCTTGAGCAAAAAATCCTTGAATTTATAGAAGACTTGCTGAGAAAAACGCAGGGAATGTCTTCTTCTGATTTGATTGCTTTCATATTTTTTAATAATCTGCAAAGCAGCTTCTTGGGAATGGTGTTTGGAATTTTCTTTGGGATATTCTCTGTGCTCACAACTTTAGCAAACGGCTATGTTCTTGGCTTTGTTGCTGCAAAAACAGTTGAAAGCAGTGGAATATCTGTTTTGTGGAGGCTTTTGCCGCATGGGATATTTGAACTTCCTGCATTGTTTATTTCCCTTGGGCTTGGTCTGAAACTTGGAAGTTTTGTGTTTAGGAAAACAGTTAATATTTTGAAATTTTTAATGCCACTTAGACTAAAAATAAAAGATTTTAAATTTAAGGATCATGAATCTTTAACAATTTATCTTGTAAAATCAATAAAAGTTTTCCTTTTCATAATTATACCTCTTCTGATAATAGCTGCAATAATAGAGGGTAGCTTGATTTTTCTTTTAGGATGATTTTATTTGGAAGAGAAGATTATTTTTAGTAAAGAACTTTTATTTTATTCTGATTAAAGTTAACCATTGGTTATTGGCATTAAAATTGAGGTTATTAAGATAATTTTATATAATAATCTCATTAAAATAATTGTTATCAGCAGGTTATGATATAAAATTTTCTCTTATTCAATTGCTATTATAAAACTTTTCTAGATTATTTCTGAAAAAAAACTTACTCACGAAGGTCGTTTATTCCAAGAAGTATCAGAAGGACAGATATTGCTATAGCAAACCAGAAAATGCCGCCTTGTAAAAATGTCCATGCAGAATGCCAGAAATTAAGGTCTTTTCCGAACAGTGTCCAGGAATATGCAGAAGATGTCCATGCTAAAAGAATAACTAATACAAGAAGAGCGACACCAACAATCAGCTCAAGCCATTTATTCATGCTGAGAAGAGAAGAGCTTCATTTAAAAAGATTTTTGTTGTGCAATGCTTGTTTTGAGAAGAACTAAGTCCTTCTGTGCCATCTCCTTTTAGTTAGCTTTATAAATATCTTATTTTTTTGTAGAATATGAAACAGGATAATGTTATTGCAGAAAGCCTGGCGATTCCCGTATATTAATTTCTATAGTTTTAACTAAAATAGAGGTCTGTTTACCCAATACTTTTTAAACAAAATGGATAAAAAAAATAACTTAAATAAGGAAGAAACTGCAAGAAAAAATCTCCTGAGAGAGAGCGAAGAAGCTTCAGGAACAAAGATAGAAGGATATAATTTTGATAACGGAGTTGACTACAGAAAGATATTGAAAAGTTTTTCTTCAACAGGTTTTCAGGCCTCGCTTTTTGCTAAGGCAATAAGGATTGTCAATAAAATGATTGATGAAAATGTCTTTATTTATCTTGGATACACTTCAAATATGGTAAGTTCTGGGCTCAGGGATGTTTTCAGGTATCTGGTGAAAAACAAAAAAGTAAGCATTGTTGTTACAACAGCAGGCGGAATAGAAGAAGATATAATCAAATGTCTCGGAGATTTTGTTCTTGGCGAATTCTCTGCTTCTGGAAGAAAATTAAGGGAAAAAGGGATTAATAGAATAGGAAATATATTTGTTTCAAATAACAGATATGTAGAGTTTGAAGAATTCTTCCAAAAAATACTGGAAGAAGCGTATCTGGACCAGAAAAAAACAGGAAAGCCAATAATTCCGTCTGAATTAGTATGGAAGATAGGGGAAAAAATAAATGACGAAAGAAGCATTTGCTATTGGGCATGGAAAAATAAAATAAAAATTCATTGTCCAGCTATTCTTGATGGTGCAATAGGGGACAATATCTATTTTTTTAAATTTAAGAGAAAAGATTTTGTTTTAGACATTGCTGAAGAGATGAAAGAGTTTAATGATACCACAATCGGGCGGGAAAAATCAGGAGTTCTCATTCTTGGAAGCGGAGTTGTCAAGCACTGCATTCTAAACGCAAACATGCTGAGAAACGGGGCAGATTATGCTGTTTACATAAACAACTCGCAGGAGTTTGACGGAAGCGATTCAGGAGCTTTTCCAGAAGAAGCTGTGTCCTGGGGAAAAATTCTTCCTGAAGCAGAAAGTGTCAAAGTATTCGGAGACGCAACTATTCTTTTCCCTCTTCTTGTTGCAGAAACTTTTGCAAAATAATATAAATTTTTATCTATAAAAGTTTAAATATGCTCATTATATTTGTTTAGCAAGAGCTTTAAAAGAGCTAATTTATTTTTCAGGAGAAAATACCTAATGGACGAAAAAAAAGAGATAAATTCCCTCGGTGGAGAGCATTCTTTAACTCAAACTACACTTGAAGAAAAAAAAGAACTGGACATTCTTGATGTTCTAAAAATATTTTCGCCAGGAACAGCGATAAGAACAGCTTTGGATGATATCCTCAGAGCAAGAATGGGTGCTTTGATAGTTGTTGATCAGGAAGGGCTTTCAGGAATAATTGAGGGTGGATTTAAGGTTAACTGCAGATTCAGCGCGCAAAGACTTGTGGAGCTGGCAAAAATGGACGGGGCAATAGTTCTTTCCAATGATTTAAAGAAAATCCTGTATGCAAATACTCTTTTGACACCAAGCGCGAAAATTCCCACAAAAGAAACAGGAACAAGGCACAAGGCTGCTGAAAGAACAGCAAAGCAGTTCGGAACAATTGTAATAGCTGTTTCTGAAAGAAGGAATAAAATAACTCTTTATCTTAAGGAAGATGGATATCATCTGCAGAGCACATCTGAACTTTTAAGAAGAGCTGCCGAAACATTGCAAATACTTGAAAAGCAAAAAGAAGTTTTCAATGATTTGATTTCTCACCTGAATGTGCTGGAGATTACAAATCTTACAACAATTAGGGATATCTGCAGTGTTTTGCAAACCATGGAGACTGTGAGAAGAATTTCTGAAAGTGTAAAAAGATATTTAATAGAACTTGGAAAAGAAGGAGTTATAGTAAGCATGAGGCTTAAGGAACTGACAAAAAATCTGGGAAAAGAAAGAGAATTGCTGCTGGAAGATTATTTCGGGAGCAAGTACTCTAAAGCAGACGAGCTTTTAAAAAATATCAATTTTGATTTCCTGCTTGAAACTTCAAATATTGCCAGAATATTGTTTGGGGAAATACATGACCAGCCTGTTTCCCCAAAAGGACTTAGAATTTTAAGCAAGACAGATTTGCTTGAAAAAGACGTGAAAATACTGCTTGATACATTCGGAAGCCTTGACAAAGTATTTGATCTGGATAAAGAAGCGCTTTCAAATATTTTCAAAAATGAGAAGCTTGTTGAATCAATAATAAGGGATTTAAAAAACTTAAAAGAAAAAATTCTGGTCGGAAAAATTCTTTAAATTGATAATGACAGAAAATTTTAGTGCAAAAATCCCGGTGGAAGAATGTATCTCTCAACACCCTCTTTATCATTAACAATTTTTATATACTAAACTTACAACATTCTCTTATGTTAACCAAAAAACAGGTAGAAGTAAATCAAAGATTTTCATTAATTCGCATAAGATGTTAACTAAAACGCAGATTACAGAGATTAAGGAGCATCTTGAAAAAGCGCAGAATCCTATATTTTTCTTTGACAATGACCAGGACGGGCTTTGCTCTTTTCTTCTTTTGCAGAGATATCTTGGGCGGGGAAAAGGTGTTGCTATAAAATCTTTTCCAGAGTTAATTCCTGAATATTTCAGAAAAGTCAAGGAGTTGAATTCAGATTATATCTTTATTTTAGACAAACCTGTTATCTCAAAGGATTTTTTTGAAGAAATAAGCAAAGTGAACATACCTGTTGTCTGGATAGATCATCATAAAGTTGATACAGAAAATATTCCTAAGTTTGTAAATTATTACAACCCGCTTCTGAACAGAAAAAAAACCAATGAGCCTGTTACAGCGCTTTGTTATCAGATAACAAAAAGAAAAGAAGATATCTGGATAGCTGTTATAGGGTGCATTTCTGACGGATTTGTTCCTGATTTTTATGATGATTTTGAAAAGAAATATCCTGACATGTCTGTTAAATCAAGAAAGGCATTTGATATATTTTACAAATCCCAGATAGGAAAAATCTGCAAAATCTTAAGCTTTGGGCTTAAGGATAGCACTACAAATGTGGTAAACATGCTGAAATTTCTGATTAAATGCAAAGAACCTTATGAAATACTTGAAGAAAACTCCAAAACACATTCTCTTCAGAAAAGATTTGATCAGGTAGATTCAAAATACCAAAGGCTTCTGAGCAAGGCAATGATTCTAGGAAAGAAAGTGGATAAGCTTTTATTTTTTCAATATGGCGGAGATTTAAGCATAAGCGCTGATTTATCCAACGAGATTAGCTATTCTTTTCCAGAAAAAGTAATTGTTGTAATTTATCTAAAAGGAGCTAAGGCAAATATTTCTATGCGCGGAAAAAATGTAAGGGGGGCTTTTTTGAAATCAATTGAAAGCTTGGAAAATGCCAGGGGCGGCGGGCATGAAAATGCTGTTGGCGGGCAGATTAAGATAGAAGATATTGAGAAGTTTAGGGAAAATTTGGAAAAGAACCCAAACTCGTCCTAGCGATGTCAAGTTAGGGAAAATTTAGAGGAGAATTTGGGTTAACAGAATATTTGTTAAGGTATAAGATATATTTTAATAAAAATTTAAACGGTTAACTTACCTTAAGAATATTCTGAGCTTTTAGTGATAAAACTTGCTTATAAGATTTAATTAAATAATATAAACTATTTTTGTTTAATCATATAAAAATTATAGTAATTCAATAACTTTTTCCTATGTAAACTACTTCATTGGCTGTTTTGCCGCAGATTATGCATTTTCCTTTTGGCTTTTCGTTTTTGTTTGCCAGCGTGCCTCTTATTTCAGCTCCTGTGCTTTTTTCAACGGTTTCTGCGCATTTAACTCCGCTTTCTTCCAGACTGCACCAGTTTACTCTGGCTATTTTTGAGTTATCACTTGCTTTTTTAATTTCTTCTGCTGTTTTGCAATTGACAATTCTTCCGTTTATTATTTTCTCTGCATTTTTTCTTAGTCTTTCATCAAATTCTTCTCCCAGCTTTTTTAGATTGAAGAATTTTTTCAGGGAAATTATTTCTTTTTTTCCTGTATCTCTGGTAAAAAGAGTAAGAGTTTTGGCTTTCAGCTCTTTTTCACCTATTTCTATTCTGAATGGTACTCCTTTTAATTCCCACTCATGAAATTTCCAGCCAGGCGTGTAAAAGTCCCTATCATCTATTTTAATCTCAAAATCTTTTAGCTTATTTCTTATTTCTTCTGCATATTTCAATATTTTTTCTTTATTTGTTGTGGTAAAGATGGGAACTATAATAACTGAAACAGGAGAAAGTGAAAAAGGCAGAATAAGTCCTTTATCATCCCCATGCATTGAAATTATAGACACAAGAATTCTTGACATTGCAGGTCCATATGCTGTTGTCCAGATATAATCTTCTTTTCCGTCTTCTGTTTTGAATTTTGCATCAAAAGCTTTTGAGAATTTCTGTCCCATAAGATGCGTGGAAGGCTGCTGAATTAATTTTCCGTCAGGCATTAAAACATCTGAGCCAATTGTATATTCTGCACCTGCGAATTTATCCCAGGAAGGTCTTTTCATAGCTAAAAAAGGAATGCCGAATTTTTGATGCATGACTTTTTCTGTGATTTTAATGTCTTCCTGAACTTGTTTTTCAGCTTCTTTTTTAGTTGCAAAAGCATCGTGGCATTCTATCCACAAAATTTCTCTTGTTCTGATTAAAGGGCGGGTTGCCTTTGTATCTAAGCGAAATACAGAGCCTCTTTGGTAAAGCTTTAATGGAAGATCTCTGTGGCTCCTTATCCATAATTTAAACATAGGGGTGTATAATGTTTCGCTTGTCGGCCTTAAAGCTAATTTTTCCTTGTTGATTTCTTTCAGCCAAAAAACTTCTGGAGTAAATCCTTTTATGTGGCTTGATTCTTTTTTCAGGTTTGCTTCGGGAATTACAGACGGCATAAATGTCGGCTCATGACCTCTTTCCTGGAGTTCTTTTTCATAAATTTTATACATGTTTTCAATAATTCGTGCTCCCCATGGGCGTATAACCATAAATCCTTTTATATCGAGCCTTATATCTACAATCTCTGCTTTGTCAATAATCTGACTATACCATTCTGAAAAATTTCCTGATTTTGTCACAGTAATCCCTTTATTTGATTCCTTACTTTGATTATGCTTAAGCGAAGTATTGTCTGGCTTGTTTGTCATAAGTAAGATTGGAAAGAATATTTAATAAATGTTTTGTGGTTAAAGAAGAGTTTGTTCCAGAGATTTTGTTGCAATGTCATTAACAGCTTCTTTTATGAAATTTGATTCAAGTGCAAAGCCAAGGCTTTCGCTATTTCCTGCCTTATAGTTGTTTATTCCGATTACTTTTCCATTTGTGTTTATTAAAGGCCCTCCTGAATTTCCGGGATTAAGGGCAGCATCTGTCTGCAAATAAGAATTTAATCCGCTAGGACCTTCTCTGTGAACAGCTGAAATAATTCCCTGTGAAACAGAAAACTGAAGTCCTAGGGGATTCCCTATTGCTATAACTTTTTCTCCGACCTGCACATTATCAGAATCTCCTAATTCTAATTTTGAATAGCTTCCCGAAAGTTTTAAAAGTGCGATGTCTAAATTTTTGTCATATCCTATAAGCTCTGCATCGAGAATTTCCTGCTGGTAGTTTATTGCCTTGACAACAGAGCCACCTGATAAAACATGGGCGTTTGTTACGGCATAGCCGTCTGAAGTTATTACAAATCCTGTTCCCTGGCTTACATCTGTTCTTATTGTCACGACTGACTTGACAGCATCTTCAATTATGTTTGAAAAATCATCTCCTGCACTTGCTTTTAACTGGGAAAATTCACTGCTGATGTTTCCTAAATCCGCATTTATTGAATTTAAATCTTCTTTTGTTTCTAAAATGCTCAGAGAGATGTCATTGATATTTTTCTGCGTTTCTACTCTTAAATCAGATATTTTGTTATTAAGAAGATTGTAGTTTAATTCTTGTTTTGCAAATATCATATATACAAAAACGCTCATTGTTATCATGAAAAGAATCAGCAATCCAGTTGCCCCCCCAATAATCCATTTATGATGGGGTTTCAGGACTATATGATGATGCACTATTGGCCTTTGGGATTTGTAATAATCTGCCATTATTATATTCAGTCCTCTACTTTTTTTAAATGCTCTCTAACTTTTTCAGCACCAACTTTTTTTAGTTTTTCCTTTAATTTTTTATCTATCCTAATTAAATAAAGTTCAGGATAGTTCATTTTTTTATTTTTTCCTGTCATAATTTTAATACTCTTTACCGCATTATAAACATTTCTGTAATACTAATATCATAGAAAGATATATAAAGATATTTGTATTACTAATATGATGATAATCATGTCTCCGGAATTGTCTGAGATTTGTGGTATTCATGCTGGAGATGGTTATATGCGACTTAGAGAACGAAATAAAGGAGAAGTTGATATTAGTGGGCATTTTGAAGAAAAAGAATATTATGATACTCATGTAGTCCCTTTATTCAATAAGGTATTTGGTTTAGATATTAAAGGAAGATATTTTTCTAGAGGCTCTTATGGTTTTGTAAATTATGATAAACGCATAAGGGATGTTTTAATTGAATTAGGTTTTCCAACAGGAAAGAAATCTCTCTTTGTTAGAGTTCCTCCACTAATTTTAGAAAGCAGAGATTTGAAAATTTATGGGGCATTTTTAAGAGGATTATTTGATACAGACGGGAATTTGTATTTTAGGAAATCTTACGTTGGAATTAATAAGTTTAATAAAACACATAATCACTATCCCGTTATTAAAATAGTGAGTATCTCTAAACTATTGATTGAGGATGTTATTAAAATGCTTCACAATATGGATATAATCTTCAATTATCATTGTTATGAGCCAAAAAAGAAAAATGAAAACAGGGGATATGTTATTTCCATTAATGGTCTTAACGGGTTAAATAAGTGGATGGAATTGGTTGGAATCAAAAATTCGGTTAAGCTTACTAGATATCTTGTTTGGGAAAAATTTGGCTTTTGTCCGATCCACACTACTTTAAGGCAAAGAGAAGATATTTTAAATGGAAAGTTAGATATTTATAATATAGGCTCGTCGTTCAACGGATAGGATCTTTGGTTTCGGTAAGGTAAAATAATATCTTGAAAAACCCAAAGGATGAGGGTTCGAATCCCTCCGAGCCTATTTTTAAAATGAAACATAAAACAAATAAAGAACAGAAACTCCAGCCAGGAGATCTAGTAGAAGTATTTCTTATTAAGAATTCCTACAAAGGAATTTTTTTGGAAAGTCCTGAAAGCGAGAAAGGAATTTTTTTACTGAAGCTGGATTCTGGTTATAACATAGGATTGAATAAAAAAGATATTTTAGAGATAAAAGTTTTGAAAAAATTTGAAGAAAAAGAAAAGGTTATAGAAGTAAAAAAGAACAAAGAAAAGCCGAACATAGCGATTATCATGACCGGAGGAACAATTTCTTCTGAATTAGATTCCAAGACAGGAGCTGTTAAATGGCTGACTAGTCCTGAAAAACTTTTCAGATTTTATCCTGAAATTTTTGAAAGAGCAAATATCTCAAAAATTGAAGTTGTTTTTATGAAAGGCTCTGAAAATCTTGATTTCAAAGACTGGCAGAAAATCGCCCGCGTTGCGGAAAAACTTGCCAATGAGCCAGATATTAAGGGGATTATAATAACACATGGAACAGACACATTACATTACACAAGTGCAGCACTTTCTTTTTTTCTGAAAAATCTTAACAAACCAATTGTCTTAACTTATAGTCAAAGAAGTACTGATAGGGCAAGCTCTGATGCTTCTTTAAATTTAGAATGTGCGGCTATTGCAGCTATTTCAGATATTGCAGAAGTCTTTATTGTTGGTCATGCCTCTTCAAATGATGATTTCTGCTATGCATTGCGCGGAACAAAGGTAAGAAAGCTTCACAGTTCAAGAAGAGATGCTTTCAAGCCTGTTAATACAGAGCCAATTGCAAAAATCTGGCCAGATAGAATTGATATATTAGGAAATTTTAATAAAAGAGATAATAACAGCAAAGTTAAATTAGACACAAGATTTGATGATAAAATTGCACTGATTAAATTTTATCCAGGGCAAGACCCTGATATATTAGATTATTATAGGAAAAAAGGATACAAAGGAATTGTTATAGAAATGCTGGGACTCGGGCATGTTGCAACAAGCGAATCGCGAAAAAGTTGGACTAAAAGAATAAAAGAAATTGTAAAAAAAGGAATGATTGTTTGTGCTGCACCACAAACTATCTATGGAAGATTAGACCCCCTGGTATATTCTACAGGACGTGAACTTTTGAATTCAGGAGTTATTTATCTTGAAGACATGCTGGCTGAAACAGCTCTTGTAAAACTTGGTTGGGTTCTTGCAAAGACAAAAAATAGAGAAGAAATAAAGAAGCTTATGTTGACAAATATTGCCGGCGAATTTTCCGACAGGCTTGAGAATTGATTATCACAATTTTTTTATATGGATTAGTGGTTAAAAAGATATGAAAAGAACTTATTTAATAATAGCAATAATTGTTGGTATTTTAACAATATGGCTTTTCGTTAGATTTATTATTGGGGGCAATGAGGATTCTTGGATAAAAGATTCGCGCGGTGTTTGGATTAAGCATGGAAATCCTTCTGAAACTCCTGATTATGTTTTAGAGCAACAGCAGGCAGTGAGCTGTGCTTTAGGTTTATATGAAGCAAATTCAAGCAGGTTAAGTTTTTCAAGTCAGTGTTTGGGAACTTGCGGGAATTATGCTGTTGATATTGTTCATGTTCCCAGAACCAGCGAAGATAATTTAATAGAAAACCAGTGTTTAGGTTATACAGAAGGCAAAGTTAGTCAATTTATAGAAATTGATAAATACGAAGAAATTGTCAGAATTGCCTAATTTTAAGTTTAAATGTAACTTTAAAGGGGTTACAATAGAAAAGTTTATAAGGAAAAAGAGAGGTATTCTTTCATGGAGCAATACACTACTGAAGAATTTGAGTCATTTATGAAGGCAATGAAAAGCCTTTCAGACGTTTTACGTAGTCAAAAACCTAACTTTATTTTTGCACCAATTGTTGGTTCTGTTCCTTTAATAGATATACTCTCTGTAATGGATAGACATTTTGCTTTAGAAACAGTAGAATATCCTCCAAATTCAAGCAGATTCTTTAAGCGTGAAGGAATGATGCAGACTTGGTATACTAATTTTTTAAGAACTAATTATCATGGAGAACCTATTTCTATAGCCTGTGTTGATGAAGTAATCTCTGGATCTTCTGCTGTAAAAGGGCATGTATAATTTCGTAGGGCTTTACATGGTTTTGAAACAGGATTAGGGGCTCGTTTAGATAAAAAAATAAAATATCATATATTGGGAGTAGGAGAAAAGCCAAAAAATGGAAAAAGAAATCATGGATTTGCAAGACTTTTAAACAAAGGAACTGCACAAGTTTTTGAAACAGCTAAAATAATAACCGCAGATAATAGAGATTTAAATCCTGTAAGATTAAAACAAGGAGAAGTTAATAGACAACATAGGCAAACATATTTACCTGAAATAGAATCTCTTACTTATGGAGAGCAATACCTTACTCTTTTACATAATGTTGCTACTTATAGTGGTGTTGATCCTGACCAAGTTTCTCCTGCTAATATCTTAAAAATCCAAACAAGTTTAGAGAAGTATTTAACAAGTAATTAATTTAATAAACTCTTCTTCTTTTTTTATTGAATGGATATAAACTATTTAGAAATAGGATTGAAAAGCGGTTTGGAAATTCATCAGCAGTTAGACAGCTCAAAGCTATTCTGCAATTGTCCTTCTCTTTTGAGAAAAGACGAGCCGAATTTTATTGTTAAGAGAAAACTTCACGCTGTTGCAGGAGAGTCAGGGGAAATAGATATTGCAGCTGCCCATGAGGCCTTGGCTGAAAAAGAATTTATTTACGAGGGTTATGATACCACTTGTCTTTTAGAATTGGATGAATGTCCACCTTGTCAGATTAATAAAGATGCACTTAAGATAGCATTGCAAATAGCATTATTACTAAATTGTAAAATATTTCCTATAAGTCAAATTATGAGGAAAACAGTCATTGACGGCTCAAATACCTCTGGTTTTCAGAGAACTGTTCTAATTGCAAGAGATGGATTTATTGAAACCTCTTCTGGAAAAATAGGAATTGCAACTCTTTGTCTTGAAGAAGACTCTGCAAGAATTATTGACAAAGATAAAGGAATTTTTCGTCTTGATAGACTTGGGATTCCGCTTGTCGAAATTGCAACAAAAGCTGATATAAAAAATCCCCGGCAGGCAAAAGAAGCTGCTTTAAAGCTTGGAGAAATATTAAGAACATCTAAAGTAAAAAGAGGAATAGGAACAATAAGGCAGGATGTTAATCTTTCTATTGCAAAAGGGCAGAGAGTTGAACTAAAAGGTTTTCAGGATATAAGGAACATTGAAAGAGCAATGGAAATTGAGGCAAAAAGACAGCAAGGACTTGTGAAATCTGGAAAAAGCATAGCTGAAGTAAGAGCTGTTAATCCAGATGGAAGTTCAAGATTTTTAAGACCCCTGCCTGGAGCTGCAAGAATGTACCCTGAAACAGATTTGCCAATTTTAAAAATTTCAAGAGAAATGATAGACGGAGCGAAAAAAGAAATTCAGAAAGTTAGTAAAGAAGAATTAAAAATCGAAGGCCTAAGTGAAGATATGATGAAATTATTATTTAATTCTAATAAATTAGATGAATTTAAAGAGATGCTTTCTATAATTAATAATCCTTCATTAATCGTAAAAACTATTCTAATATTCCCCAAGGAAATAGCTTCTAAAGAAAAAAAATCCTTGGCAGAAGTTGGAAAAACTCTTAATAGGGATGTTTTAGGAAATGTGTTGGAAAATGTTGCAAAAGGCAAAATTCAGCAATCTGAAATTAAAAATGTATTATTAGATATTGTGAAAGGAAAGAGTTCTGAAGATGTTGTGAAAGAAGAGAAAAATCTGGATGAAATAGAAGAAAAAATTGCAAAAATAATAAAAGAAAAACCAGGACTTTCTGTAAATGCTTATATGGGGCTTGCTATGAGGGAATTTCATGGAAAAATTTCTGGGCAGGAAGCGAATGAGATAATTAGGAAATATGCCAAATAAGGCAAAGTCTTAAAAACTAGTAGATTATAATTTTAAAATAAAATTTGCATGAAAAATTTCAAAAATGGTTCCAAATAGATTATTTTTTACAAAGGGTGTTGGAAGACACAAGGAAAAACTTGCCAGTTTTGAAGCTGCTTTAAGAGACGCAGGCATAGAAAAATGTAATCTTGTTTATGTCTCAAGTATATGTCCTCCAAATTGCAAGATAATTTCAAAAGATGAGGGTTTAAAACATCTTAGTCCTGGAGAAATTGTTTATTGTGTTATGGCAAGATCAGAGACAAATGAACACAATCGTCTTATTGTTTCTTCCATAGGCTGTGCTGTCCCAAAAGAAGAAGATCAATATGGTTATTTATCAGAGCATCATGGTTATGGCGAGACAGAAAAAGTTGCTGGAGACTATGCAGAAGATTTAGCTGCAACTATGCTGGCGACAACATTGGGAATAGAATTTGATCCAAATATTGCTTGGGATGAAAGAGAGCAGATATACAAGATGTCAAATAAAATTCTTAGAACAAGGAATATAACGCAATCAGCAGAAGGAAAAGACGGAATGTGGACAACTGTTATTGCTGTAGCTGTTCTTATTCAAGATACCAATCAATAATTTAATAAATCTGTTTTCTATTTATAACCTATGGAGAGAACATATGTTTCAGAGCTTAAACCGGGAAAAGAAGTTTTGCTTAAAGGATGGGTTTATGAAATAAGGAATTTATCAAATATGGCTTTTCTTCTTTTAAGGGATTTTTCAGGACTTGTTCAGTGTGTTGTAAAAGATAAGAAACTTGTTGAAAACTTAACATTAGAAAGTGTTGTAGAAATAAAAGGTGTTGTAAAAAAAGCAAATGTCAAGGCAGAGCTTGCAAGAAAAGATGTTGAAGTAGATGTTTTGAAATTAACAATTTTAAACTCTGCAGAAGAACTTCCAATTCATGTTAATGAAAAAACAACCACAACAGGATTAGACAAAAGATTAGATTTTCGTTCTCTTGATGTTCGAAAGCCAAAAATAAGGGCAATTTTTAAAATTCAATCTGTGATAATCAATAGTTTTAGGGAATTCTTTGCAAACAAAGATTTTATAGAAATTCAGCCTCCAGGAATTATAGCAACAAGCACAGAAGGCGGAACAGATTTGTTTAAGATAGATTACTTTGATAAAAAAGCTTATTTGGCTCAGAGTCCACAGCTGTACAAGCAATTAATGGCTATTTCTTTGGAAAGAGTTTTTTCAACAAGTCCGGTTTGGAGAGCTGAAAAACATGATACATCAAAACACATAAATGAAATAAGACAAATGGATATAGAGGTTGCTTTTGCTGATGATAAATCAATAATGAAATATCTTGAGGAAGTTGTTCAGTATATTGTTACACAGGTTCTAAAAAAATGTAAAGGAGAATTAGGGATTTTGAAAGTAGAACTGAAAGTTCCAAAGGCAAAATATCTTACTTACATAGAAGCTATAGGGCTTCTTAATAAAAATGGATTTAAAATGAAAGAAGGAGATGATTTTGATCCAGAGGCTGAGAGAAAACTCTGTGCTTTATTTCCGGATACAATTATTTTTACATATGAATGGCCTTCTGAAATAAAGCCTTTTTACATTTGGTCAAAACCAAACGGAGTTTCTGGGGGGTTTGATGCTCTTTATGGAGGATTCGAAATTTCTTCTGGCGGGCAGAGAGTCCACATAGCTGAAATTTTAATAAAGCAATTGAAAAAGAAAGATCTCAATCCAGAAGATTTCAAATGGTATATTGATGCTTTCCGTTATGGGGCGCCAATGCATGCTGGTTGGAGTATTGGTCTTGAGCGTTTAACTCACGCAATATGCAAATTAGATAATATCAGGGAAGCAACATTGTTTCCAAGAGATAGAAGGAGATTAACACCTTAATAAAAAATGACGGAAAAATTTATCTCAATTTCAGAAGCAATAAAACAAGGAAAAGGAAAAGTAGCTGTGCATGGCTGGGTTTATCGTGAGAGAGGAAGCAATGAGCTGAAGTTTTTGGTTGTGAGAGATTCTTCTGATATAATTCAGTGTGTTCTGAAAAAAGACAAATTCAAAAAGCAATGGAATGAAATTGATAAGCTGAAGATAGAAGCTTCTTTGGAAATTGAAGGTGTGGTAAAAGAAGACAAAAGAGCTCCGACAGGATATGAAATAGAGGCTGATAAAATAAACATTGTCGGTCTGAGTGATAATTTTCCAATTAACAAAGATCTGAATGAAGAACTTTTAGGAGACAGAAGACATTTGTGGCTGAGAAGCAGAAAAATGACAGCTATAATGAAAATTCGTGACACTGTTCTTTCTGCTATGAGGGAACACTGGAGAAAAAAAGGATTTTATGAATATCATTCTCCAATATTATTAGGAATGCAGGCCGAAGGTGGTTCAACTTTGTTTAAAGTTGATTATTTTGGAAAACCAATGTACTTAAGTCAAACATGGCAGTTGCATGCGGAAGCTGGAATTTTTGCTCTGGAAAAGATTTTTACTATACAACCTGCCTTTAGAGCTGAAAAATCAAAAACAAGCAGGCATATCACTGAATTATGGATGGCTGAAATGGAAGCTGCCTGGGAAAATTTTGATTATATACAAGACGACGCTGAAGAATTAATAAAAGATGTGGTTTCAGCGGTTTTGAAAGAAAGAAAAGTGGAACTTGAAATTATTGGAAGAGACTGGAAAAAGCTGGAAGCAACAGTAAAGAAAAAATTCCCAAGAATAACCTATGATGAAGCGCTAAAGCTTTTGAAAGATAAAAAGAAAATAAACATTCTCTGGGGAAAAGACTTGAGAACTGTAGAAGAAGATAGGCTTTCAGAGCTTTATGATACGCCAGTTCTTGTAAGAAATTATCCCAAGAAAATAAAAGCATTTTATATGAAAGAAAGCTCGTCCAAGCTTAGCCAAGCTAAAGGAAAAGAAATTGTTCTAGGATTTGATATGATTGCTCCTGAAGGATATGGAGAACTGGTGGGGGGAAGCCAAAGAGAAGAAAATTTTGAAAAAATAAAAAAGAATCTTCAAGAGCAAGGAGAGGATATTTCAAAATATGAATTTTATTTTGATACACGAAGATATGGAACTGTTCCTCATGGTGGTTATGGTATGGGTGTTGAGAGAGTAATTTCTTGGATTTGTGGCCTTGAGACAATAAAAGATGCTATTGCTTTCCCCAGAACAATGACAAGGTATAGTCCTTAAGTTTTTAAGATGAAATTTTTGGAAAAGTTTATAAACATTATAATTCATTATAAATTATAATAAAATGGTTCAGAGTATAATTGATATAAATGAGAATGAAGACAGAATATTAAACATAGTTAAAGCTAAGTTTGGGTTAAAGAATAAATCTCAAGCAGTGGCGTTAGTGGCTAAGATTTATGCAGATAGTTTTCTGGAACCAGAATTGAGGCCGGAATATATTAAAAAACTGCAGAAAATTGAAAAAGAAGGAAAATTTATTAGTTTTAATTCTATTGAAGAATTAAGAGCAAGTATCGAAAATGCGTAAGTTTGATATAGAAAAAGGGCTTCATAATATTCTAAAAAAACTTTCTAAAAAAGAGAAGGTAAAGTATGATATAATTTGGAATAAAATTAACGAGATTATTAATATCTCTGATGTAGAGCATTATAAAAACTTAAAAGTTCCGTTGCAAAATTTTAAAAGAGTTCATATAGAAAAAAGTTTTGTATTGGTGTTTAAGTATGATAAACGTGATGATAAAGTTATTTTTTATGATTTTGATCATCATGATAATATTTATAAGAAGAAGTTTTTATAGCTGGTTGGATTAGTGATCAGAAAGATATTAAATATACCATTTCTTTTCCAAGAATAATGACAAGGTATAGTCCTTAAAATTCTAAGATAGTATAAATAGGATAGTGGTCAGAGGCTTTTTCAGTTAGATTATTCTTAATTATTCCTGATTCAATAATTTTAAAATTTTTTGAACAGAAAATATAATCTAATCTAGAATAATCAGAATTCTTTCCATTAAGTGATGTATGATAGGTATAATCCCATTTTTTATTTTTTATTTTGAAAGTGTCTATTAACCTATTTTTTAAAAGAAATCCTATTGCCTTTCCAGTTAGAATGTCCTTAACAATAAATTTAGCTTTGTATTTTTCTTCAGGCTTAAACTTTGCTTCAAAACCCTTAATTAATTTTTGTTTGCTGTATTTATCTTGTGGAGAAAATGCGTTAAAGTCTCCGGCAATTATATATGGATTTTTTCTATCTCTTATAACTGTCTTAAACCACTGCATTCTTTGTTGCTCATTATGATAAGGGTCTGGATGAACACCATCTATCATAATTTTTTTGTCCTTTACTTTAATTATGGCTCTTACAAAACGAGAATGCTTTGTTGTATAATCATAAGATTCAATAATTGTATATTTTGATAAAATTCCAACACCCCAATCATTTTCTTTATTAGCATCATTTCCAAATACACCATATCTATATCCAAATATTTTTTTATAATTTTGAAGAGGTTTTTTTTGTGGCTTTGTTTTTATAAAATTTGCTTCAGTAATAACTAGTACATCCGGATTTTCATTTTTTACTATCTCTTGGGCAATCTTTTGCCTTTTTGAATCATGTTGGTATATCCCTTCTTTATTTTTGTAATAGAATCCTTCCAATGCGTTAAAAACAAGTACTTTCATATTCATTTCATTATTAAAGAATAGCTTTTTATATTCTTTTTTGTTTGCGTAATAATGAAAATTCTGGCTATTGGAGATTTCCATGGGGAATTTCCTTCTAAGCTTAATAAAATAATTGATAAAGAAAAAATTGATTTAGTTATCTCTCTTGGAGATTATCCTCCTTTTCATTACAGAAAACTTTGGTTTAAACATTGTTATGAAAGAGATATTGAACTTTGGCAGATAATTGGAAAGAAGAAGTATAAAAAAATTAGTAGCTGAAGATTTGAGAAGGGCTGAAAATTCTTTGAAAAAATTGAATAAAGTTCATGTTCCTGTTTTTACTGTTCTTGGAAATATAGATTGGCCAGAGGGAGATGATATTGCTGATATGCCTAAAAAACGTGAAAAAAGTATGCCAAATTATGATAACGAGAATAGACTAGCAATAATTTTAAAGAAATACAAGAACATTCATAGATTTGATTATTCTTACTTAAAATTTTTAGGTTATATTTTTATTGGAATGCGGGGTCATTCTGCTCCTGGAAAAGTTAAAAGCAAAGCTTTCAGAAAACATAAAAAAATTCTTGAAAAATTGTTTAAGAGATTTAGTAAAGAAAATCAAGAAAACAGGGTTATCTTTGTCTCACATAACATCGCCCATAATACTAAATTAGACAAACTTTCTATTAAGGCTGAGAAATTTGCTTTAAAACATTTCGGCGGGAAAAATAAAATAATAAAACAAAGGAAAAGACATTATGGTTCAAAAATGGCAAGAAGAATAATTGATAAATATAAACCATTGTTGCATCTTGGTGGGCACATACATGAATCTTGGGGAAAAGACAAATTAGGAAAGACAATTCTGGTAAATCCAGGTGCTGTTCATGAAGGAAAAGGCGCAATTATTGAATTAGAATGTGGAAAAGTGAAGAAAATCAAATTTATTAGATAACCCCATATACAAAACTCTTAAAAACCGTGAGTTTTTTGTTTTTTAATGAAGTTTATTATTGCAGCTGGTCCTGTTATCATAGAAAACGGCAAATTGCTGGTGAATAAAGATGACAAGGATGATTTCTACAAAATTCCTGGCGGGAGAGTTGAAGAAGGGGAATCTCTTGAAGAAACTTGTATAAGAGAGACCAAAGAAGAAATAAATGCAGATATAAAAATAATAAAACCACTGCATCCGATGATTATTTACAAAAATCCTCAGACAAAAGAAGAAATGGTTATTGTTTTAATTCATTATGAAGCAAAACTTTTGAATAAAAAAGATATAAGGCCAATTGCACCAATAAAAGAAATTAAATGGTTGGATATAAATGAAATAAAACAAGGAAAATACAATGTGGCACCAAATATAAAATTTCTGATTGAAAAAGGGGATATAAAATGAAAAATGTAAAAATTGTAGTTTTTGTTCCTTTAACTCATACTGATATTCTTAGAGATGTTATTGGAAAAACAGGCGGGGGTTTAATTGGTAATTATGATTATTGCAGCTTTTCAAGTATGGGAATAGGAAGATTCAAGCCCAATGATAAGGCAAATCCACATATTGGTAAAGCAAATCAGTTAGAAAAGGTTGAAGAAGAAAGAATTGAATTCATTTGCCCTAAAGAAAAATCTAAAGATATAATAAAAGAGATAAAAAAAGCTCATCCTTATGAAGAAGTGGCTTTAGATATATATCCTTTAATAGATGAGGAGGAATTATAAATGAAACTAAATAACATTGAGTTCAAATGGCTTGGGCATTCTGGATTCTTAATAAAAAATTCCAGAGTCATTTACATTGACCCTTACAACATAAAAGACGGGCTTGAAAAAGCTGATTTAGTTTTGATAACTCACAGTCATTATGACCATTGCAGTTTTGCAGACCTTGATAAAATAGTCCAGGAAGGAACTAAAATAATTGCTCCTGCAGACTGCCAGAGCACTATAACAAAATTCAAAACTCCTGTAAAAATAGAATTGATAGAGCCATGGCAGGAGCTTGATTTAGGTGATGTAAAAATATCTGCAATTCCTTCTTATAATATTGACAAGCATTTTCATCCAAAAGGCGAACCATGGGTTGGCTATGTAATAAAAATGAATGACATGATAATTTATCATTCAGGTGATACAGATTTGATTCCTGAAATGCAGAAGCTTACAGGATATAAGCAGCAAGGAAAAGAATTTATTGCATTGCTTTCTGTCGGCGGAAGATTTACAATGAATGCAGAAGAAGCAGCAGAGGCAGCTGGCATAATAAAACCAACATTGGCTATTCCAATGCATTGGGGAACAATTGTAGGAACAGAAGAAGATGCAAAAGAGTTTGTTGAATTGTGCAAAGAGAAGGGAATCAGGGCGGAGATTCTGGAGAAGGAATAACCAAGTACAATAAACGAAAGATTTATAATGTTTAAAATAGTTAAACAAATGTTTAAATTATGTAAACAATAATAAAATGCGGAGAATATTGAAGGAGGGTTATTGGAAGATATTAGAACTATTTTATAGAGGAAGAGATAAAAAGATTCATCTTAGAGATATAGCAAGGCAAACAAAGATGAATGAGAACAGCGTCTCGCGTTTCCTTAACTCGTTAGAGAATCAAAGTATATTAAAATCTGAGAAAGACGGCAACTTAAAAAAATATTTTATACGAAAGAACAATATAATTTATTCCATCTTTGCTTTATTTGATATTGAGAAGTTTAATAGACTGCCCCTTTTACGAAGAAATGCAATAGAATACTTTTTTAAAGAATTAAAAGAAAAACCCGTAATACTCTTTTTGTTTGGCTCTACAGCAAAGGAAACATTTGCAAGTAAGAGCGATATTGATTTATTGATGATAGTGAATAAAAAAATAAAGACAGAGGAGGCTCAAAGGTATGCAGATGCTCAAACAGGAATAAGAATAGGTTGTTTTCAGATAAAGTATAAAACATTTCTGAGAGAACTTAAAACTAAAGAAGATAAAGTTATAGGTTCTGCTGTGACGACAGGGTACCCCTTAACAAACCACATCAAATTTTATGAGGAATACTATGGAAATTAAAGAACTAAACCAACTAATTAGTGATAAGAAACTGTTGGATAAAAGGATAAAGTTTTATGAGAGCAAGAAGATAATCAAAAAACAAGAGCTGAACATACTGGAGATTCAGGGGCATTTAGAGAAAGTTAAACATAACTTACAATTTGTAAATGATAATCTTGGAAAAGAATATAACGACTGGTGTATTACAGGATGTTATTATTCAATGTATCATTCTGCTTTGGCTCTTGCTTTGTCAAAGGGTTATTCTTCAAAGAACCACGATGCAACACTTTGCATACTCATAAAAGAGTTTTACAATAAGGGTGTTAGTGAAGAAGATTTAGAACTGTTTAATCAGCTCTTCATTAGTTATGTTGATTTGATCATATATGTAGATGCGAAGAATAAAAGAGAAGAAGCCACTTATTCTACAAAGTATGATTTTACAAAAGAAACAGTAGAGGATTTAAGAGATAAGGCGGTTCGGTTCACAAACAAGGCTCAAGAGATATTAAAAGAAAAATAAAAGGAATTTGTTGAATTGTGCAAAGAAGAGGGAATAAGAGCTGAGATTTTGGAAAAAGAGTGAATTTTTAAATAATTAATTCTTTATAAAAATTAGAAAATGAGTCAATATATAGATAAAGTTTTGGAAAAGAGTGAAAAGAAAAAGTGGGAAGGAAAAATAAATAGGAAAGTAATGATCACCGGTCTTGTTATATGGCTTGTAATTATTATTGGAATTTCAATTTTTTTCTTTACACGAGGAACTATAAATTATTTCCTTAATGATAAACCTGCGACTACAAGTGGTTCTTTAATTGGAATAATCATTTTAATAATTGGTTTATTTTTTGTCCTTTGGGGATTCTTTTCAAATTTAGTAACTGAATATTCAATAACAAATAAGAGATTGATTATCAAGTCTGGAATTATAGGAACAGATTACAAATCTATTTATTTTGAACAAATGACAGGGGTTAATGTTAATGTAGGTATAATTGGAAAGATTTTCAGAACAGGAAATGTCCAGATTGATACGGGAAAAACAGAAACATATTCTACAGGGGATATGCAAGTCGGTAAAACCAGAACTCCTCAGCAAATAAAAACTAGGACAATGTATGATGTATTAAAAAACATAGATAATCCTTATGATGTTTATAATATTCTACACCCCTCAATAACTGGAAGAAGAGAAAGTCTTTATTCTGGAAGAGCTGACAGAGAATCTAACCCAGAATATTACAAAAAAGAATAAAATTTTTCTTAAAAATGCTTAATTAAACATGAATTCTGAAAGAGAGAAATATTTTTAATCGCTAAACGCTCAAAAAAACATCCATTTTGCACTAGAGAAATATTTTTAAAGAAGTAGATATTATATTTTCTATATATTTAATTTATTCAATCGGGGGATTGGGTAAATTATTTGATGTCGTACGATTTCTTTGGTGATAGTTGGAAGTGTATCAGCTATATAAACTTTTCGAACAATTTTGTTCGTGCTGAAAACTCCGACGCAAACATACGAATGAAGGTTGAAATCATAGATTTCGCCAACATCGTTTCGTAAACAAAACAGATGAAAGGAGGTATAAAATAAAAACAAAAGATGGTATTAGATTTTGCAAGAGAAGCTGTTCAAAATTCTGCATCCATGAGCATTAACTTTGACGAACTTAAGGCCGGAAAGGCTAACATTAAAGTTATTGGAGTTGGTGGAATGGGATGCAATGCAGTGACTTGGCTCTTCAACAAAGGAATTGAAGGCGCTACAGTTTATGCGGCAAATACCGATGCTTTGCATCTCAGCGTTTCAAAAGCTGACGAAAAGTTACTTCTTGGTAAGGAATTAACACGTGGTTTGGGCGCAGGTGGAAAGCCAAAAGTTGGTAGAGAGGCTGCAAAAGAAGCAATTGTTGATTTGAAGAAAGCTGTTTCAGGAGCAGACATGGTTTTCGTCCTTTCAGGAATGGGAGGCGGAACAGGAACAGGAGCTGCACCAGTTATAGGACAACTCGCTAAGGAGACAGGAGCTGTTGTTATTGGTGTTGTTACAATGCCTTTCGAAGCAGAGAAAGCAAGAGTTGAAAAGGCAGAATGGGGCCTTCAGGAACTTAGAGAAGTCACAGATACCTGTATTGTTCTTGACAATAACAGACTTGTTGATATTGCAGGGCAACTCCCAATCGAGCATGCTTTCGCAGTTGCTAACGAGCTTGTTTCTACAATGATAAAAGGAATTGTTGAGACAATTACACTGCCAAGCTTAATCAACCTAGACTATGCAGATGTTTCTGCAATTATGAAAGGCGGAGGCGTAGCTGTTATAGGTATTGGAGAAGACGATTCCTCAGAGCGTGTTAGTCAAGCTGTCAGGCAAGCCCTTACACATCCTCTACTTGACGTGGATTACAAAGGCGCTACCGGAGCATTGATTCACATAACCTGTGGACCTGACTTGAAACTTGAAGAGTTCGACGTTATCGGAAGAACTGTTTCTGAAAACTTGAGCCAAGATGCAAATGTTATTATTGGAGCAAGAATCAGCAAAGAGTTTACTGGTAAAGTTCGTGTCATTACAATAATGACAGGAGTTAAGAGTCCATACGTTTTGGGTAGAGCAATTGAAGAGAACGTAGCACCTAGCAGAGAAATGTCTGACCTGGGAATTGAGGTTTGGAGATAAATTAAAATTAAATCTTCAAATAAATTTTATTTTTCGGTCCAGGGGTTTTGACCCCTGGCTTTTTATTTTTTATCTTTAAAAATTTTTTATATTCCCCAAATATTTCCTTTTATTTTCTTTCCGGTTATAGGGTCAATGAAAGAATTATCACTTTTATTTGAATTTGTTTTTCTTCTTTTCTCAACTTTCTTAAGCTTTTCTTCATGTGTTTTTATGTTATGACAAATAGCGCATAATGCCTGAAGATTATTTATTCTACTTTTTCCACCCTTGTATACTTCTTTAATATGGTCAAAGTGTGTAGCTCTCATATCAAGCATTTTTTTACACCTAATACATTTATTTTTTTGTCTAGCTAAAACTTCATTACATCCACGGCGAGGATACCCAAACTTTTAAGTTTTGGGCGGAATCGCCGTCCTCAAGATTTAATTCTGTTAAGTTGTTAATAGGAGAAGGTCTAGATACTAGACCTCCTGAATTAAACAC
>Ga0315273_10001201_pt1 | contig 29143 bp, 30 predicted proteins | sample YL17G02_0_MG_FD_205753 | JGI IMG/M metagenome (GOLD analysis project Ga0315273, IMG submission 205753) | Sediment microbial communities from Yellowstone Lake, YNP, Wyoming, USA - YL17G02_0 | ecosystem: Environmental > Aquatic > Freshwater > Lake > Sediment | place: USA: Wyoming | collected... | reverse complement strand
TGATCCCTTCATAGAATTTTTGCCGCTTCTCAACCCATCGATCCTCGATCGACCAGCGGTTCAACGTGGCCTGGGAGAGATCCTTGTAGAGCGGATCCCGGGACATTTCCAGAATGGTCAGCCCCTCACGGTTGGTCACATACTGCGTCTCCCCCAGCCGACGCAGCCAAAGATACCCGGGGACTTCCTTCCCCGGCTCAGCGATATCCACCGATGCTACCTTGACCGCGGTCGAGATCCCGAATTGGTTGACGACCTCGTTCTTAAGGCTCGGTCCGGTGTGCTCGACTTGGATAGAATGTATTTTCTTTAACTTCTTTGGGTTTGCTGCACCCATGGCGTACCTCCAACAGTCCGCGCAGCCGTTCAACCATTTCGATCTGCACCCCGCGCCAAACGTCGCGCATCAACTGCTCAGTATACGATTTCTCCAAGGCGCCGGCGATCTCTCCCGCCAGCTTGAACGTCGGAATGATCTTATGCTCTATAGCCTCCAGCCGCGCCTCAATCTGATCCAAAGCAACCCCCGACTCCTGAGAAATACGCAATCGAGCCAACTCCATAATCTCCAGAAGCACCCGCTCGGTGTTGAGCAAAAATATCATGGCATCCCTCGCACGATTTTTCGCACGCGATCGACTTCTTCAAGCACCAAGATCGCATGCCCCAACGCATCGCCAACATGCTCACGATTCCCCTTAGCCGTAGCCAAGTAAGCAACCGAAGCACCCAGCACCAAAGAAGACGCAGCAGAAGCCACCTCCACTTTGGATCCCGATTGATTGCCGCAAAACCGCCGCTTCAGATCCTGGGGGAGATAGGGCGCGCAGTAGAGATCCTTGCACTTTGCCCAGAATATGATCCCCCCGTAAACCACCGCTGTCTTCCAACCCGACGCCGCCACCTTATGCGGGTGGTAAGCCTCGACGCCCACGGCGGTAGGTCGAAAGCATTGGCGTATTTTTTCGAGCGACTCGTAGATCTCATCATACCGCCGCTGATCATCATTGGTCGCCCGCAAATTCAGCCGCTCTTTCTTCTTGGCCTTCTCGGTGCTCACCGTCTCCATGTACAGCAGTTGAAGCGGCTCTTTAGGCCCCGGCCTCCCGATCACCACCACCCCCAACGAGGCGAAGCCCGGATCCACCCCCATCACCACATCCAGCCCCTGGATCGTCTGCTCCGCCATTGGCTGCAAGGGATCCTTCTCCGCCTGGAGAGACTGGGGGTTCCACAGATTCTGCACCGGCATTCTTTCGGGCGAGCACTTCTCGGGTAATTTGCTCAAGGCCAGCCTCCGCGCGCTTGATCGTCTTTCTCGCTTCCGCGCTCGACATCTTTCGGGCGCGCAGGAAATGGATATTATGAGTGACCAAAATCACCGGCCGCTGAACCGCCTCAGTCAACCTCTTGCGCAGCGACTCTGCCGCGTTCTGGCTAGTCGTGGTCGGCACGCTCACAATGATGTAATCATCCAACTCTCCCTGGACCGAATAATCCTCAGCGGGCAACAGGGGTGCGTCGAACGGGTTCACGCCTGGGGGACTCGCCAAGGGCACCAGCTGGTAAACCGTGTGGAGCTTGCGCTGGAGCTGGTTGGCTTTTTTGTGCAACGGCATGGATCTCCTCTCTGATCGCACTGCGGCGATTCTTTTTCTCGATGATTATTTGCTGCTCAAAAAGGCCCTGCATCTCAGCATCATGCTCGATAGCGTAAACCGCACCCTTTTCCTGGGCCAACTGCCCCAACATCTCCACCATAGCCTCTTTGCCTGTCCGATCCAGATGACGGAACACCTCATCCAAAAGCAACAGATCGTAGCGTTGCTTTGATCGACTGGAGAGCAAGTGAGAAAGACCGAAGTCGATCGGGAAGGAAATACGCTGCTTCTCGCCCCCCGAAAGCGAACGGTAGTTGCGCTCGGTGATAGTACCGTCGGGATTCCAGCGGCTCACCCGCACCTCGGGGGCGTTGACCAGCTTCTTCCCGCGGGTCTGGCGCTGGCTCTGGAACTGCACCCAGAATACCCCGCCAGTGATCAAACGCACCCAGCGATTGGCCGCCTGGGTCAGTTCCTGCAGCCGGGCGTCGAGCACGTAGCTCTTGAGCCCCGCCGGACCGAAGCCCTCTTTCCAGAATTCCAGAAAACGCCGACGCTCGATAATGCGGGCCAGCTCTACGCGCTCCGCGGCCATCTTCGCATCCAATTCCCGGATACGCTGAGCCACCTGCGCGACCTGGGCGGCGAAGGGATTCACCTCCCCCGTGAGCTGCTGAATCGACTGCCAGAGTTGTGCCAGATTCCGCTGCTCCTGCTCCACCGCCAGCCACTGCCCACCCAAAAGGGTGTAGTGAGTCTGGGTCGCCTCGAACTGCCGGAGTATCTGCAAATGCCGCTGAGCCGCCTCCGCGCCAGCGAGCGCGACCTGGGTCTCCTCGCTGTTGAGAGCCACCTGTGCCGTCTGCACCTGAGCCGCCGAAATGTTGTAAGCCTCCTGCATGGCCAGCACGTCCTGCTCCAGCTGCTGGCGCGCTGCCTGGCGCAGACTCTCCGGCACCGGCTGGCCGCACTGGCTGCACACCTCCCCAAGTGGTTTGTGTCGACTGAGCGCCTCCTGAGCGTGCTGCAAGCGGTAGCGGGTGACCTCGTGGGCCTTCTGCGCCGTGGTCAGCTGCTCCCGGTAGGCCGGCAACACCTTGGGCGGCACGAGCGCCCCGTTCAGCTCCGCGCGCACCCGCTCCAACGCCTCCTTGGCCACTGACAGGCTCCCCCGCAACTGCTGCTCCAGAGCCGCTCGCTCGGCCTCTCTCCGAGAAAAGTCCGCGGTCCAAGTAGCCAACTCCCCCGCGCGACGCTCCTCCCACTCCCGCACCTGAGCCGAGAAGTCCTGGGTCTTGAGCCCATCCAGCTCTCCCTGCTGGTAGCCCAGCCGGGCAACCCGCTCCCCCTCACGATCCCGGAGCCCGCCGAGCAAGACCTTGGTGGTTTCCAGAAAAGAATCGATCTCGTCGAGCTGGAGAATACGAGTCAGGGTCTCCATGCGCTCGCTGTCTGTCGAATCGGCGTAGCGTACCAGGTCATTTTGCCCGAAATAGACCGCCGCATGGAAAGTGTCCCGATCAAGTCCCAGCACCCGCTCAATGCAGGCCTGGGTCTCTTTCACGTCAAGCGCCTGGCGATCCTCGGCCCCAACCCAAAAACGCAGGTTGGACTCCTTCCCCCGGCTACGCTCGATGATCACCGCCTGGCCCGCGTCATCGACCAGCTCCACCCGCACCTGGCAGGATCGGGCCTCCTCGTTGACCACCGAATCCACATGATCCCCGCGCGGCACTTTGCCGAACAGTCCCCAGTCTAGCGCGTCAAATAGGCTAGACTTTCCCGACCCGTTGGAGTCGCAGCGGGGGTCGTCCAGATTCCGCCCGGAGACCAGCACAAGCCCTTTTCTGGAAAAAGCGAAGACGTGCTCCCCGAAAAAAGGACCGTAATTGCAAAGGACTATACGATTTACCCGCATGGCCGCACCCCGCTGATCTCCCGGTAGACGGCGAGCAGCGCCTCGCGATCCGCCTCCGGGGCCAACTTGTTCACGTAGGCCTGAGCGTAGTCCGCCATCGAGGCCGCCGGCGCCACCTCCAGCCGGACCTCCATATCTTTAATTTCTGGAGCAACAATACACCGCACTCCTAGATTCTGGAACGCCTGGGTGAGTTTCTCCGCGTCCATCCCGACCCCCGACGCCACCCGCACCTCATCTCCGGCGCGGATACCCAGATCCCGGGCGTAGTCTTGCATGTACGCGGCCCCGGCCACAGTCACCCCCATAGAGTCAAACTGGTGGTAGCGCTTGCCCCACAGAGTATCGATCCAAAAGAACTGCCCAGTGATAGGATTCCAACGCGCGTAGCCCTTGGGCTGCCCAGCCTCGCTCGCAGTCACCTGATAAGGAGAACCGACATAGACGATGTTACCCAACTTCTGGCGCTTGTGATAATGGCCGCAGAGCACCACCTGCCAAGGAACAAACTGCCGGGGGTCCAGCCCGATCTCCCCGAGCACCCCGGGAGCCATCTCCGCCCCCTTGACCCCATGGTGCATCCAGAGCACCTGGGGCGGGGCGGCCGGCAGCCACGTCGGCTTGGGGGCGATCAGCGCTTCCAGGACATCTACCGAATCCTTCCGGTAGGGGATCCACAGCCCGTAGCGGTTCCAAGCCGGCTGAGTAATGACCTGCACCAGCGGAGAATCGGAGAAGACCTCCAGCGCGTGCTCCCCGGCCTCATTGATCTGATCATGGTTTCCGGGCAGGAAGATCAGGCTCAGATCCGCCAGACGCAGCTGGCGCAGCCAGGCGGCAACCTGGTTCTGGATGGCGACCGAGATCTTGTAACGGACATGGTAGAAGTCGCCCAGGCAAGCGATCACCCGATCGGCGTCGTCCTTTCCCGCTTCCAGAATTCCCGGCAACACCTGGCCGAACACCGTCTCCGCGGTCTCCTCGCGCAGATGCAGATCAGAGAAGACGATCATGCTTTCCCCTTCCTGTAGAGCGGGGCACTTTTTCCGAAGTGCCCCGCAACATGTTGCCCGTCATTGAGCACCGCCTTCATCTGGTAGCGCTCCTTCCCCAGCACCGGCGCCTGGGCGATCACCCAAGACATGTTGCCGCCCAAACAATGCCCGCAGAGCACCGTCGCCGTATCTCGTTGCTCCATCGCCACCAAGTGCTCCGAAATGAACCCACAATCCCGGCACCTAAAATCATAAAGCGGCATTGCCTCTCCCACCCGACATCCTTATTTTTTACAAAATACCAAAAAATAAGAATGTCGTTTTCGCGCGTGCTGCTGTTTTATAATCCGGCCCACTGACGGAAAATCCGGGCGCACCACAACAAACAAATCCTTCGTGGACAACCCAAGCCTGCGCTCATAATCATTTATTATTTGCACATGGGTTAACTCCTGCTTATGGTTGCTCACTTCGTCCTGACACTTCACAATAAGAATCCCAGTTTTCACCAGCACCCGAACCGCCTCATTTCCCGCATCGCGGTAAAGTGCCAAAACAGCCTGGTGATACTTAGGCCCCCCGTTCACCGGCATTGAATCTGAATAACGTGCCCGAAAATCACCGTGCGTTATAGGTTTTTGGTGCTTTCTCCTGTACAACCCTTCCATGTAGGGAGGGTCCAAAACCACAGCTTCCACAGAATTATCCGCATATGGCAAATAACGGCAATCTACCCCGGTCTGCAAATCTGACGTAAGCAACTTGTACTTATTTTGCGGAACTTTCTTCCAGAAAGTGCCCCTTCCATACGTCACATCCGCCACAACAACCCCTTTAGGCACATGTAAAGATAAAATCTTCTCAAAGATTATGTCATTGTGCCCGACATATGCTGAGTAAACCGCCTCCAATTTCCGTAGCCTCCTTAACCACCTGCCCGCTATCACCCGAGCGACTGATAGACCGACAACAGCCGCGGAAAGAGCGTGCTGTCCTCCCGACACTTAGCGGCCAACCCACTCCAACCCTGAAACTTCATCCCTTTCCCATCCAAATTGATCGCCGCCCAGCCACCAGCGACGGTAATGAGTTTCGCCGTAGCCAGTCGTTGATAGATGCTCCAGACATTATCCACCCCAATCCCAGAGAGCAATGCCACCTGGGCCTCGCCCCAAGGATGGCCAAGGCGGTTCTTCACCAGCTTCGCGCCCACCTCGCGGCCGATAATGGCCCCGTCAGCACGTTTGATCCATCCGGAAGGAAAAAGCTGGATGCGCAGGGTGGACATGTGCCTGATAGCCGCTCCGCCATAGGTCTCACGCTTCTTGCCGACCTTCCCAGCCATGAAGCCCATCTGAATATTCTCGTACTCGTGGTTGCAGACCACGAGCGCGATCTTGGTGTTTCCCAACCGGCCGGGGATCTGTCGGCAAGCCGTTCGCATCACCCGCGCTGCCTGCGCTGGCCGCTCCCCCTTCTCCAGCTTACCCGCCAACTCGTCCCGCGTCGCTGTGCCCCCGAGGGCGTCCCAGCCAATGACGATCGGCGTCTCGGGGGACCGTGCCGTCCAAAATTCTATGGTGTCGATGATCTTGATCAGGATATTTTCGATGTGCAGCTCATCACGGCCGAACTCCAGATAGCGTAGCTTCTTGGGGTCGACCCCGATACTCTGGGAGTACCGCACGTCGCGCGCCCCCTCGGTATCGATCAGAATCCCGATGCCCCCTATTTTCTGCACGGAAGCGAAAAGATGATCGAGCAAAGTGGATTTGCCGATGTGCGGCGGCCCGAAAATCTCGGTAGTCCGCCCACAGGGAATGCCCCTCCCATTGAGAAGGCGATCCAACTCGACCGACTGGGTGGAGATATGCAAAGGCACGTTGGCGAGGCATCCCTCGTCCGCCAAGCTCAGCACCTCCACGCAACCGTCCTTGCTGATCGCCTGCTCATAGTCCGCTAGCACGTCCCGTTTGATCTTCGGTTCACGGCTCTCCCTTTTCACCGGAGCGCGAACTGGAGATCTACGCGGCTTATTCCGCGGAACCTTGCTCGATCGGTTTCCCACTGATCAACCGCCACGCAACTGGCGCGAGAGCGCCTCTAGGCTCGGCGGGGCCCCTGTAGCCGGAGGCGGCGGGATTCCCGGAGCTGCCGATTGCGCGCTCCCCTGCATCTGCTGAGCAACTCCTGCGCACTGCTCCCGGATATCCGGTATGCACTCCTGGCAATAGCGGTCCTGGGCAGAGCATTTACCGAAACAACGCTCCCGCCCTCCCGGCAACACCATTCCTGCAGGTACTGGGTAGGGGATTGCCCCGCCCACCTGGACGCCCACGTTAGACATCGGAGACGGAGGTGGGGGTATCCCCGGAAAACCTCCCGGCCCGGGTTGCGGCACATAGGGATTTCCGCTCATGAGCGGAGTCGATTGTACCGGTGGAGGCATCGGCATCATCGGCGGAGCCCCCATCATGGACGGTGAAAGAGGCGGGGGCGGAGGCGGGGGAGGCATTCCAGAAAACCCCTGAGACGGGAGCGGGGGCGGGGGCGGGGGCGGGGGCTGCATTCCAGAAAATCCCTGAGCAAAGTTGCCCGGCGGGGGAACCGGCTGCTGCGGGTAGAAGCCAGAACCCGCAGGAGCTGGGCCCGGAGACGACCCGGGAAGCGGCCAATTTCCAATTTGAGGAGCAAAATTCTGCTGGTACGGACTAGCATAAGGGTTTGGACCAACCGGGGGCATCGGTGCTCCCACCGCGGGCATTCCCATCGACCCCCCCACAGCCTCCGCCGGGATAGGCAACCCGATCTCTTGCAGGGCGCGCACCTGCTGCTCGACGGTAGCCACCTTGTCCTCCCCATCGAGATCCCAAAGCGCAGAAAGAGCCGGGTAAAAATATTGCGGTAGCGGCTGCGGGTTCATGTCCACTACGGAATACTCTACATCCATCTCATTCGAGCCCGTCTTTCGCCGCTTGATCCGCAATGGCCGCCCGCTCAGAGGATGCACGATGTTGATGAGCCCGCGCTCGGCGATGTAATTCTGGATAGCCCCGTGCAGAGTCGCCCCAGCCCCCAAGATGAACGGGCGCATGACCCCCGAGCGATCGATATGCCCATGAGGGTTGTCCAGGATCACCACGTTGTAGAGAAACTGGGTTCGCACCCTCCCGTAATCCTTGGCCCTCGTCTGCATCATCATATCCGCCGAGTTGATGCCCAGATCTCTCGCCTTGCAAATGAGACAACTCTCTGGCCCTGGGCAATTCAAACTCGATCCGCGCGGGTGCTGGTGCGATTTGTAGAAATGGCTCCGCACCTTGCGGTGAATGTTTTTCCCCGACGCCCAGGCGGGCAATAGGTAAACCTGAAGCGCCACCTCGTAGCCGACCGGCACGTCATTCCCCCACTTGGGCTGGCCACCCGGGCCGGGAAACTTCACGTACTGCGCCCGCGAACCTCCCGATCGCTCCGCCTCCTCCTGGTACTCACGGAAACTCGCTCGCACCATTTCCTCGTCGGGCATATGAAAGGCCGGCACTCCTCCAGGAGCCGTAAAATTCGGCGCCGGAGACCCTAACGGGGCACCCCCGGGGTATCCTGGAGGAGCTACCGGGGCAGGAAATGACGCCCCTCCTGGGTACCCAGAAGGTATCGTCGGCGGATAGCTGGGAGCCATCGCGGGGTAAGGCGCCGGACCCGTAGGAGCGGGTACCGGAGCATAACTAGGCCACGCAAACGGAGCCGGAGGATTCGCGGCCGGATTGCCCTGGAACGGATGGGGGTACGGGTACGGATTCGGAAAATTACCGGGATTTCCAAATTGGTTCATGATTAACCTCCATGGGATAAATACTGGCAATCTAGCTGTTTTGCTAACCGCCACGAAAAAAATTTAGATAGAAAGTCGCGGTGCCGCGTCTTCCTGCGACCGAACCACCGCCGAGCGCAACATGTCCTTCTTGGCGCGGAAACCCTCAAGCACAGCCTGAGCCACGTTGTAGGCCTCCTCGGCCCGCTCCAACTTTTTCTGGTGGAGTGGGTAGAGCGGGCTAACCCGCATCTGGGCCTCTATCATGTACTGCGGGGGGCGTTTCTTTTCGTCCGCGATGCTATGCACTAGCGCGACGGTGAATCCATCACGCCATATGCGGTAATTGCGCTCCTCGATCTCCCAGATCCGCTTGGCTTGCGCAGCCAATCGCCCCCAACGCATGATCTGAGCAGAAATCACCTGCACCTGCTCAGTAAGGCCCGCCTCCCAGATCACCAGCGTATTGATCACCGATCCGTCTACTATCAACCAAGGCGCTGTATCGCCAGCCTCAGTCACCTCATGGATATCTATTGGCTGGATCGTAGTCAGCCGCTGAACAATTGCCTCCAATGTCATTTTCTCAGCTTTCCTCTCCACACTTTGCCTCGCTTTCTACCGGTAATTCCGGCTCAGTTGGCGGGTCCAGCACATCTCGATGGCGCCGTAGCATTTCCGCCCGCTCCGCGTTCCACAATGCCATGGCTTCCCCCTCGTCTGCCCCGATAGTCTGAAGGGCCTGGGCCATGTCCTGCTCGATCATCTGGCAGATCCTATTTTTCTCCCCACTCAGCGCTCCGATTTTGTCGGCGAACTCACTCTCCAATTTCTTTCGCTCCCGAGTCAGCCACTTTTCAGCCAGCTCCTTCTGGGTATGAAACTCCCGGTGGACCAACGTGACCTTGTCAGTACTCTCTCGCGTAGCAGCGCTCTTGCGCGACTCGATCTGATCGGAGATGGTCAACCGGCGTTGGGTGTAAACCTTCTCCGCCTCCCGCAATTCTTTCTCCAGTACCTCCCTCCGTTTTTGCTCTGTCCTGTTCAGTACCATGACACCTCCTATGCCTTGGGCAATTTCTGTTTATCCGACCAGCTCTGTATGGTGTAATCCCCGGCAACCTGAATCGGGATGGGAGAAAACTCCGGATAGTTCTCCATCAAGTGCTTTACCCCCCGAGCGACCTCGGGTAGCGCCCCCACCGCACAATCTAGCTGGATTTCATCATGCACGGTGGAGACGAGCTTAGCTGGCAAATTGTGCTCTTTAATGAAACGTGCAATTCGGACCAACGATTCCTTGGTCAGTTCAGCGGCCGTGCCCTGGATGAGGCTGGCAATGGCCTCCCGTTCAGCCTTTCCGCGCTCAAACTTGTCCGGGGCGTTCATACCCCGAATTCTTCGAGGGCGCCCAAAAATATTCTGGAAATAGCCCTTTTGCCGCCGAACCTGCGCCCAAAACACGCCACTAAATTCCGGAATTCCACGATAGCGCTCAAAGAATTTCTGGAAATGACGTTCTGCCTCGTCCCGACTGACATGCACTTGGCGCGCAAAGCCGACCGGAGAAAGGCCGTAGCTATTCGATACAATTTTCCCCTCAACCGTGAACCGATGGCGCGGCCCCGCGTTGATTAGGTCGTACACCTTCGCCTTTTGCGGTTGAGCAAATTCTCCGAGCGGGTCGCATCGCCCGCCCGAATCTTCCCCACCTGCCCGGTCAACCGAAACGAACCGCACAGGCGTTTCGTCAATCGCGCCAACAGCAAGGCGTCGGGGATAAATTGCGAATGCCGCAGCCCGCAAGGTTGAAGCGCTCCCGTCTCGCAAGTAGACAACATGATCTGGGGTTGCTGTAATCCCGTCATAAGTCAAAACCTCCTCAACACCGCGGCACACCAGGCCATCGTGCTTCACCCACTCAACCCCGTCCCAAAGGAGATGATGATCTTGCATGCGCTCAATTGGAACCAAACCGTCCTGCTGGGTCAACACCCGCTGCCCTTCTGAAATACAAAGGCCGAAGTTAATCACTTTCGCCAATCGACGCATCGCCTTCTCATCGGTACCGAACACCTCGATCGACGTTCGCGTGTGAATGTCCTCCCCCTTCAGATAGGCATCTACCAGAATCGGATCGCGAGTATAAAAAGCCAAAACGCGCAATTCGATTTGCGAATAGTCGAACAATAGCCGTACCCAACCCGATTGCCCAACCACGTAGGCCCGACGAATCGACCAAGGATCGACTCCCCCATCCTCCAGTGACTTTCCAGAAAAACGCTTAGCCCGGGCATCGTCATCCTGGGGTTGATTCTGGAAATTAGGCGACCTGCAGGAAAGCCTTCCGGAGGTAGTGCCGACCTGCTGGAAATCCGGGTGCAGATAATTTCTGGAGTCAAGCCGATCGAGGATCGAAAGGGTATAGGTGTTGGCCAGCTTCTCCGCTTCACGCCAGGCGAGGATGCGCTCGACCGCCGGGTGGACATGCGAGAACTCAGCAAGAACTTCCTTGTCAACCGCGTACTGCTTAATCCCCTTCGACCCCCCACTAGTCTGTTTCGTGAGCCGGCAGCCAAGATCTTCCAGCAGAAACTTTCGGATTACCGCGTCGGATCCCAACTCCAGCCTGCGTCCCCCGAGCAACACAACAATCTCTGCCGCCATCCGCTCCAGCTCAAGCTGCAGCTCCAAACGCAACTGCGATAGGTAGGGCACGTCGATAGCGATCCCCTGCTCCTCCATGTCGCAAAGCACCTCGATCAGTTCCATCTCTGTCTGCCAGATCCGGGCGTAGCGCTGCGAAATAGAACGCTGCGGCTGCTCATAGAACAAATACAATCGGTAGGTGAATTCCACGTCCGCGCAAGCATATTCCCCCAGCAACCAGATCGGGACCTGGGAGTAGCCGTATTGCGCCCGGTAGGCCTCCACTCCCATCTTCTGGGCCTTGGCCAACTGACTAACCATCGCCGCGACCCGCCCCTCACTGACCCGGGCCTGGCTCTCGTTGAGATCCTCTACAGCGCGGAACTTCAGAGCCACCAGCCGATTTTCATCGTAGATCTTGGCCGCAATCATCGTATCGTACCAAGGCGGAGCAATCACCCATCCCTCTCGCCGACTCATGTGCATATCGAATTTCAGATGATGGCCGATCGTGAGCTGGGGGCCAGCGAGCAGATGGCGGATAGCCGGTGAGATCCGCTCCACCGCCAGCTGCTCCTCCCCAGTGGCGTGCCGGAACGGAACGTAAAAATGATGTACCTGACCGTCGACCATCCCGGCCAACGCCACCCCGCAGATCCGGCTCTCCCGGAACCACTCCAACCCCGAGGTCTCGGTATCGTAGGCAATGACCTTGCTCGATTCCAGAAAGCGGATCATCTGATCAAACCGCTCTCCGGTAAGCACGATGTGATAATCAGGCCGGCGGCGCTCCAAATCGTAATCGTTAAATCCCGTCATCTGCACCGCCATCCCGTACCCCTATCCCCTATCCTGGAAAAAGCATCGAGACGGCATGGGCAAGAGACGCCCCACTGGCGATCATCTGCGATAGGTACTGCGCTTCCGCAAACGCTAAGCTGATCGTAGTCCCATCCGCACTTCGGCCTTGCGTACCGATCCGCATCCAACGATTGAGTTGATGCACCCAGATCACGATCTCCATGATCTGCTCCCCGCCGGCAAGCACCGCCACCGGAGGATGCCCGGGCCAATCGACCTGGGTCAATTGCATCGTCGTCAGATTCCACACCAACTGCGGACCCACGGGCATTGCTGCTACGTGCTGCCCTTGCGCCCCCCGATGATCCACGGAAGTCGGAAAAACCTCGGAGCGCTCCAGTTGAGGATTTCCCTCGTCCCCGCCGGCATCGTCCCATCCGCCCTCTTCTGCTTCGCTCTCGGGATCGTTCCCACAATCTCCCGCACCACCGAGTACAGCGTCGGATAGAGCTGGCCCTGGAACTTGTAGCCCCCCTTCAACACCACCACCTGCAGGGTTTGCCCTTGCCAGATACGACTGATCTTCATGCCGGGCCTCAACTGGGCTATGAGAGAGCTGCGCTCCCGTTCCCGCTGCCACCGACTCCGATCGTAGCGCTGATCCCAGCGGTGTACCGCTGCTGATTCCTTCTTGGCCCGCTTGCCCTCTACCTGTGCCGCGGCAGGCTTCGCACACATCGCCTGCCTCTTTTTGGCCGGTACCCTGGCACTCTTTACAGTACCGGCCAACTTGGGGCGGAGCGCTATCGGCTGGTCCGCCCCCTTCTTCGCTCCCCGAGGGAGCTTGCCCTTGGGCGCCGCCTTTGCTTTGCCCCTACCCTTCTTTCTTCCTGGCATCGCTGCCACCTCCTCTAGCGCCGACGCCGCCGACCCGGTAATCGGGATCACCTCGGCGAGGGGCGGATCTACGTAGCTGGGCCTTTGGACATCCCGACCAGCCACCTCTTTGCTCTCCGCCTCATAGAGCTGCTTCACCTCCGTAGGCGAAAGAGCCCGATCAAACTCTTCAACACCTAACCGCACCAGCTTCTTCGGATCCGTTTCTGGTACCAAGACTTCCGGCGGCAAAAAAGAATCCGGCTCCGTCGCCACAGCTACCGGGATCACCGCCTTGGCAAAGGGGCAAATCCCCGCCTTTTTCTGGAACTCCAAAGCCTTCTCGATAGCGACTTGCTTCACCGCGGTCGCCTGGGCGAGTTGGACAACCGTGGCCGCCTCACCGAGCTTGCGTTGACAGTCGACCAACACCCCACTCGCAAAACGCATGAGGCAATCATCTATTACCCCGCACCCCTGATCCACACACGAAGAACCCGCAACTCCTTCCCACACCTGTCCGTAGCATGCTGGCATTGTCATGGCTGTCCCTTTCTGGATTTTTTCTGGAGACCATGTTGCCTGAATACCGCGAAGTGTTCCAGAATTCCAGAATTATTTCCCATCGAGAATCTCTCGCGCCCTATCCCGGATGGAGTACAAGAGCGCTCGGTACGTGACCAAGGCCCGCCGACCCCGATCTCGTTCCCGTAATTCCTTCGCCGCCGCAGTCACTGAGCCCGTGTCCACTAGCAGCCCAAGCAGTTGAAAATCCCGAGTGCTCAATCGTTCCTGCAGCAGCCGCAGATCCGATCGAGCCTCCAGTTGCCCAGTTAGATCAAATGACTCCGGTTTTGCTTCCCCAAGAAATTCTGAAAAGTTATGCCATCTCCGGACGAAAGTCTTATAGGCGAAGTTGGTCTCCCTCCAGATGGTCCGATAAATCCAACGCTCGAAATCCCCCTCCCCGATCTCTGGGCAACGTAGCGCCGAGACACAACCCACATAGAAAAGCCGGTCATAAAATTCCAAGTCCACTGGTTGCCCGCGATCTCCAATCCAATTGCCTAGCCGCTTTGCACCCCACGTTGCCCAACGCTCAATGACCTGCGCCCGCTCTTGTTGCACTTCCACGGTGTGCTCCTTTGGTTAATAGTTGGTCCGCTGTTCCCGCCTCAAGTAGCGTTGTGATTGATCACTTCGATTCCCGCCGAAGTGATCCACAACCTTCACCCCGCTCAGTTCAGTTAATGGATCGCCCACTCGGATCCGAATTTTCCAACATGTATTGCTGACCGATCATGCACCCGGTAAGCATCCCGCAGGTAAAACACATCTCCCCCGGGCTATGTTTCTCCGGTTCATTCGCCATGACCAAAAAATTCGAGATCATCTCTTCCAGGTCTCGCCACGCCCGCACAACCCCAGCTTCGCTATGCAGTGCCGGAGCCGCCTGTTGCATCTCGTAGTGCAATTGAAACCGTAAAAAATTTAATCGTGAATAGGTGTACCAGGTTTGAAAACCCGAAGAACAGCTCGCCTCTAGTCCAATCGCCTCATAAAACTCTCCAAGATCGAGAATGCCAGCCTCCCGCGGAGAAAAAGGAAGTACTTCCTTCGCATTTTTTGCCCGCTCCTCTATCTCACAAATCAAGCGGTGCGCCCAAAGTTTCGCTTCCCTGCGGTCCTGAGCTATCACCAGAAATACCGGGATGACATCCTCTCCCTGCCGGACCACCGCAAACCAATCCTCTTTACACTTCTCCACGGTTCCCTTTCCCTTCCGCCCGAAATCACCACAGCATTACCCCAATACGGCAGCGTGCCGGAGTTGTCAATAAGAAAAAACAAGTTTGGTCCTAAAAAAATAAATGTGAGGAATAGCCCATGTTCACAGGGTATTTGCGATATCAGAGATCAGTTTCTGGAATAGATCCTGGACGTGCAGGATCAATTGTTTGCGCTGCTTGACCCTAACCAGCGGAGCCAGTTGTAGTGTCAGCAACGACGCCGCCATGACGAAAAAAGCGTTTTTCGGGATCCCCAAAGCCGCGCAAACTTCGTCGATTTTATCCAGCAGCTCAGGCGGAAACCGCAGATCAGTTTTGACCCGCCCCTCCATGCTCCCCAACAGTGACTTTTTCATGCTCTCGCTCTCCTTCTGTTCTACAGCATTCCCAGCCGCGACACTTGCCCGATGGGCTGAGCGACCCGGCGCAGGGCCTCCAGCTCGTTCCGACTGTACTCCCCCGGGTCTCCCCGGGGTAGACGGACCACACGCACGTCAAAGAGCCCAGCGAGCTTTGGGGCGGTGGCTACCATCTCCGGCCAGGCGCCCTCGGGCTCAGTAGCGCTCGGCCCATCCCACATCAAATCCACCGCCCGCACCCCGGCCTTCCGAAGTTTAAGCATCTGGAACAGACTGATCTTCTTTCCGAAAGTGGCCACCGCCGACGGTCCCGCGTGAATGCAATCCACCGGCCCCTCGACGATCGCCACCCGGGGAAAATTGCGCGCCACATCCAAATTCATCAATACTTCTCCAGCAGTCGCCATTCCAGCCACGGCTGGCGGGTTCAGCGCTTTCTGGAACCTCTCTCCCGGAAGCGGTTCCCACATCGCTCGCGCTTGGTAATACACCATGCGACTGCCCTCGTACACCGGGAATACCACCCGATTAGCGTAGCGCCCGCTGGCGCACCAAAAAATCCCAAAAGCCCGCACGTCCTCCTCCAGTATACCGCGTTTCTGAAGATACGGCAAGGTGCCGCATATAGGAGCAGCTCCCGGAGGCGGCAAGATGATCGGCAATGCCGGGAGATTGTAGCCGTCCTTGCAGGGGAGCGAATCACCATCACGCATCCACGCAGCTTCCCCGAGCAACCCAGTCTGCGAGCGCACCAAATCAGCTGCCTGCTCCCGGCCAATCCCCTCCAGCATGGCGACGAGCCCCAGGAGCCCGCCAGCACCCCGTACTGCCCGCCGCCTACCGGTCTGGTAATCGATCTGGAATTCCTCGCAAACCCAGCAATGCCACGTTCGCCGCTGAGTATTGACTGTGAGCTTGTCTTTTCCGCAAGCAGGGCAACGGATCAGCAATTCATCGGATTGCAACCTACGCGCTGAGTATTTTTCTAGGTATGCAGCCACATCGAATCGATCGATCGCTTCCCATGAACTCATATCGGTGCCCTCAGCTGGCTAGGGTTAAGGGGTTTCACGTACCCCAGCGGTACCACCGGAGCCACTCCGGCCACCGCACCAATTGGTAGATTTCCAGAAAATGCCCCGGCCGAGGCAATCGTCATCCGGGCGAAGTCCGCGTAAACCAGAATCACTTGGCCGGCAGCATTATCCCGGTACAGCTCGGCGAACAACCGCGCCTGTTTCGATTGCCGCTCCTCTTGAGTCTGGTTGATCGTGCCCAGGAAATCTGCCACCCGGATCTTGTCGTAGCAGTCGGCGATCTTGCGGCTCTGCAATATCTCAGTGGAGGTCTCCAAATCCTCCTTCGGCCGCTGGGCCTGGGAGGCGGTCCAAAGTGCGTAACCCCGATTGGCCAGCGTCTTTAGATCGCGGAAAGCCGACCTCTGCACCTCAACCTCGGTATGCAAATGGCTCTCCCGGGCCCGCAGCAGATCACCGTAGTCAACGACCAGCGCGTCGGGCACCCAGTTGTAGCGCTGTTTCAGTTCGCGCATCTCCTCCTGCAGATCAGCCACCGAGTAGGTCCAGCGCTCGGTGAGCCCACGGATGATGAGTTTTTGCCGGTAGGACTGGTATTCATACTGGAGCCGCTGCCAGGATTCAGTAGTCAGCGAGCCGTCCTTGATCCGGCTGTACTCCTCCTGGGCGAAAACCGAGTCGTAACGGTTCTCGACCATTTTTCTGGAACCTTCCAGAACGTAATGAAGCACCTTGAAATCCCCGCGGCGCACCGCCTGCGCCCCGTGGTTTACCAGCAGAGTCGACTTTCCCCGTTTGGGGTAAGCGATCCACACCCCCATCTCTCCCTTACGCAACCCACCCCCCAAGATGTGATCCAGTTCAGGAATACCCGTAGGCACCGCGTCGGTAAACGAATCAGCGCCCATGCGGTGAGCCATGCGCTGCGGCAACTCCTCGAAGAAAAAACTTCGATCGATAGTTTCCCATTGGGTGTGAAAAATCTGATCCATCGCCTGGTACATGGCTTTGTAAGACTGATCGACATTGCCAGCGTTGAAGAAGGCCTTCGACTCATGAAAGGCATTCACAAACATGTGTCGCTTGACAAAATCAATCACCGTATCCCGAAGCCATCCCTCCGCCGATAAATCTGCCTCCATCACCCGTTCCAGGGTAAGGCGGAAAAACTCTCTGGCCCGCGCATCCAAAGAGCGGGTGTACTCGCAGAGCAATCGCAGTGTCGGCATGCTCTCATAGCGCGCCCGGTACTCCTGCATGCGCGCGAAGGCCCAGCCGCATACCTCATTCTCAAAATATCCCGGATGCAGATGAGGCATGACCGCACTGGCAAACGATCCATCCTGCGTAAGGAGCTTGAGCAAACTCGCCTGGTAGTCGACCCCAAATGGGAAATGATCCCCTACCGCGGGAACGCCCGCTGTTGCAGTCACCGGAGTGCGCTCAATGGGCATACCGGTTGACCCCCATCCGCGCTGTGTTCTGGGCCTGGGCAGAAGTGATCTCGCCACGGCGCAACGCCAAGATGTCGAAATTGACCGAGCGGACCAGCGCCTGAGCACAAGCCGCTTGCCCCGGGCAGCGAGTGCAAATGTGGCTACGCGGGTGATACCCATACGTCTGAGAGTGAATCCCCACGAGGCATCGATCGATCTGCCCGCGCGCCACAAACGATTCTTTTAGCAGCTCCACCCCGCGACTCAAGTCCCGATTCGGATCCCAACTACGCTCTAGCCCAACGGCCTCCGCAGCATTGACGGTCTCCCGCAACCTTTTCTGGAATGCACCATATTCCTGCCAACTCGAATATCCAGAAAATGCCTTCTCCGAGCACAAATTTCCTCGGGCACAAGCCAGGGGGTATAGCCAGCGGCGCCGAGCAAACAGGTAATAGAGCCACTGCCTCGGGGGGATCATCTTCCCCCGGCACCAGCGCTCCATCTCCTCCAATGCCCCGCGGTACGCTTCCGAAAACTTGGGGTCCCTAAGACGCACCCCCCGGTTGCGCAACTGCTGAAAATGCGCGGTCTGTCTTCGATAATGGCAATAGTCCAGAAACAGCTGCCGGGTCAGGTCTGACATGCTCGCTCTCCACGTCTACCTGCTTTGGCGTCGCTATGGCGAAACCGCGTCCAGTGTCCAACCAGGATGCCGCTCTACGATCTGGCGGATCACGTACTTTACCACCTGCTCCATCTCCTCCACCTCCAACCCCTCGCCCTTGCCCACGGGGATATCCACCGGAACACCCAGCACCGGGTCCGTACACGACTCAAACCGCCCGGTGGCGATCGCTCTACGATGGTCTCGGTAGCATGCGATAAGCTGGATCAAGCTGTCAACACCCTCTGGAAAAGGCAAAGAATCTACCAGCTCTAGCGCGTCGAAAATCAGCCAGCGCCTCCCCGTCTCGTGCAGCCAAGCCTTGAGGTGCTTCGGGCACGTCATCGCCACCCGACTCAACCGATCCAATTTCTCTTTACCACTCAGCCCTTGGGCGTCTTCCAGTAGCACCGCGTGATAGTGCATCTCCAGCCACTCCTTTCCAGAAATAGCCGCAAGCCCCCAAAAAATCAGGGCCCCGAGCGGGAATACCCGGGGCCCTGCGTGCGTGACCAACGCATTCCGTAGTAATGCGCAGCCACAGTACCATGCCTGCGGATCCAGCACTATCTAAATACTGGCGGAGAGGTTATTTTGCTAAGCCTTCAACCCAAGAAACAAACGAACGAGCGTCGCGCATCACGTCTACCTCGAAGATGGGCTCCTCGTAATAGATACGCATGCGCTCCAGGGCATGAGCTAGCAGTTTCTTATGATGGCGATCAGCAAAGTCGATGAGCACCGCCTCGCTCTTTCCTTCAATGGCCGTACAGATCCGATAGATAGCCTGGGTGAGTGAGACCTCGGCCTTCTCGCCCTTGGCGTAGATCAGCGCGTCTACCGTGGGTAGATCCACCCCTTCCCCGAGGATCGACGTGCCGAGCAGCACCTTGACCTCCGCTCCATCGGCGAAGGATTTCAGAATCCGACTTTGCCGCAGCCGATCAATGTCGGTGGAGATGAACTCCGCCGCCTGGAACTCCGCCCGATCCGGGGACTGGGGAAGGGAACGCAGCAACAATTCGCGGATGATTTTCCCTTGAACCTTGGTACCCACCAAGATGAGCGGGCGCCGGCCGCGGGAGAGCAGCGCATGGGCCGCGTAAGCCGCCCACTGGTTGCGCAGCCCGTGCTCGTGGATGCCGCTCTTTCCGTGCTCAGCGAAGAAGTTGGCCGACTTCGCCGAGATCTTACCCGCATCCACCGGGATGAAGATCGCCTTGACCGGCACCAACCAGCCCCGCCGAAGCATGTCCGCGGAAGTGGCCTTGTAGATCGTTCCAGAAATGATCGCGTGCATAGCCAGGTCATCGCCGGCGGAACGAAAATAGGTCCCAGTCATCCCGTAGCGGTGGTAGATGTGATCGCAGTTCCCGAAGATCTTGCGGTAGCTCGCCGCCCCGCTATGGTGGAATTCGTCTACCACGATCACTTTTCTGGAAGCGTAAAAAGCAGCGGGCAAGTTGACTGCAGTTGCCGCGGTAGCGAGGACCACCCGCTTCTTGGAAGCCTCCAGCCAGCCGGTCGAGCCAATCAGATGCACGCTGTAGTGCTGGCCGAAGAAGCCCTCCAGCACCTCCTGGGTCTGCTGTACGATGCGATCAGTCGGTGCAATCCAGATGGTCGGCAACGCGAGTCTACGGGTAATCTCAGAGGCGATTCTCGTCTTCCCACTGCGCGGCGGTAAATCAAGCACCCCTAACCCGCGCTCCACCGCCAGCACAACCGCCTCCAGCTGGTAGTCACGCAGCGGGATCTTCACCGGGTCTGGCACGTCCCCGACTGGGCGGGTGCGCAGATCCTCGACCCGAACCTCGTAGCCAAACTTTCTGGAAAAATAGCAGACCCGATCGAGCAGCCCGCTGGCCACCCAAGCAGGAGAGTTTTTAGGTTGATGCAGCAGCCGCACCCAGCCATCCCAGCCCCGCATGGCGTCATCCGGCAACGTGACCCCGCTCTCCAGAAGTCGCACCGTCGGCGTAGGATAGCGCAACTCCTGGTCGAGAACGTGCAAGATGAAAGGGTCGGTATGGTATAGCTCGGTGCGGCTGTTTTGTACGCGCAGAAGCACTAGTCGTACTCCTCCGCGTAAGCCTCCAGGCCCTTCTCCAGTACCAGCCATTCAGGGATCAGCACCGTGCTCTTGTCTTTAGCCGAAGCAGCTTCTTCCAGATCCCTCAGCTGACTCTTGGGAAACCACTCCTTGGTTCCCCCGCCGAAGTCCAGAAGCAATGCCAAGTCGCTTTCACGGACTATCCGATCAAATGTCACCAGCATCGTCACGGGAGGCAACGCGGCTTCTCCTCTTTTTGGGTTGAGCGGGCTTGGTCGAAGCTCTGGTGACGCGCTTCTTCACTTTCTTCTCTCCCCCGCGAACGGTTTTGGTAGCGCGCTTCGTTGTGGTCTTCTTCACTCTGGGCATTTTGCTCTCCTGATGTTGGTACTTCCCGCGCGTAGGCGCGTTTCCCCCTTTTATGGGATTGTTCCAGAGAAGGCAAGCAGAAAAAGTTCCAGAAAACGCAGCAAGAATTTTCAATCAGCGGATCGCCCTATCCTTCACCGGACACCGGATCACCCTATCCTTCACCTCCAACTCATCTCTCTCCGCCAGATAGGTGTCCTTCCAGAGCTGGGCGACAACCTCCGCCTCCGCGCTGAAACGACACAAGTCATCTGGACCTGGGGATCCTCGCCCTTGCTTGAGGAACTCCTGAGACCGTAGTGCAATGCCTGCTGCGCGAATCCCGATCATCATGTCCCGCCGCCAGCGCAGTTTACCCGCCGACTTAAGTTTACTGTAGTTGCGCTTCCCCTTTGGTGCCTCTTCCCCGGGCCGCAAAAGGGATAACCCGTCCTCGTTCAACGCATCTACTCTATCCCAGAATTCTTTCAATTCCTTCTCGTACCCCATTTCCCTCGCTCCTTTCTTAGTTTGTAAAATGCCTTATCTCGCTCTCCTTTTCCATCCCCCCGATTTTTGGGCATAGAATCCCATTAGCCCGCCCTCGCCCTCTTTTGATCGCCTTCGCCTTTTGATCGCTCCGCTCATCTTGATATCTTGAATTTACCCCCCATAGTGCGCTCTCCTGGATTTCGATCCTTGAATTTACCCCCCATAGTGCGCTCTCCTGGATTTCGATCCTTGAATTTACCCCCTAAGCTCGTATTCTTGGATTTCTCAGAAAGGAAGGGGTTCACCCAGTTCAAAAATGAAGTTGCAAGGAAGCTTCACAACCTCCAGTCGAGCCCCCGAAGGGGGCTCACTGGAGCGGGGGGAATGAGAGCAGCCGCGAAGCGGCTGCGAACCTAAAGCCCCCGGTATGCTGGAAAACCTAATTGTGCTTTGATGCCCGCCAGGACATGAAGAAATTCCCGATAGGGATATTTCTGATCTTAATACATGATACCAGTTCGATGGTCAAGATAAAAATTTTGGCAGGAATTTCTAAAAATTAGACAATAAATACAGTACTGTTAGCTACTGAACAAAACAAACGTAGCAAATTGCCGTATATTCTTCAGACACGTTGACACTTTTGTCAATAGAATCAAGAAATGCTACGTTTTCCCAAAAAATGCTACGATTGCACAAAAACTGTGCGTTTTCCCAGAGGCTAAAACCGATAAATGCTACGTTTTCCCAGAAAATGCTACGCTCTCCCAGAAAATGCTACGGCTGCACAGAAACTGTGCATTTGCACATAAACTGTGCATGCACAAATACTGTGCATTCCAGACAAATTCCAGCATTCCAGAAAAGCTCAGCGTGAGATAATAGCCAATGTCAGAAGGCTGAAAGTGATCCCAGAGGACAAAATAAGGAAGACCGGTTCGCGGTACCATTTATACGCTTTTTCGATCTCCTGCAAATAGCGATCTTCTTGCCGCTTCCAGCTCGCGGCCTCCAGCTGCCGGAGCTTGTGTTCCAGGTCCAGGTCCACGCGAGAAAGCGCTCGATCACGTTCCTTTTCCATCTCCAGCTGGATCTCAAACCGTTCCGCTTTCTGCCCCAGTTCGATAGCTAACTGGGTGGTCAGGAGCTGCCCAGAAAAAGGGGCTGGTTGGCCCTCCAGCAAGGCTGTGGCGCACTTCGCTGAGTCTTTGGGGTCACAGGGATAGGATGGGTCGGCCCCCTTCGCCAAGGGGGCCCAGAGGAGACACCACGCGCTAACCAGCAGGGCGGGTGCCCATCTTGACCAGATAGCGGGCGAGAGACACGGGATCTTGGGCCAGTCGATCAGCTTGCACCTTCTGTCGAGCATTGAGCGCCTCCAGTTGGACAGAATACTTGGCGACCACCTCCGCCTTGGCTACCGCGGCCCCCTCCTTGGCCAGGGTCTGGGCGGTCTCCAGGCCGGCCTTTTCCTCCCGGGCCTTGCCCCGCAGCCAGTCGATGATCTTGGTCCCCCGGCCGGGAAAGAGCGGGAACAGGAAAAGCAGTACCGCAATCACCACCGCGGCCACCACAATCCAGAATCCCGCCCGGCCGGCAGTTGCCCAGATCCTCACGGACATGTCGGCGGCTCCTCATCTGGCCTGGGGGGAAGCCGGGGCGGACGTTTGCTCCGACCCAGCGCCTCTGCGCCCGCGCGAACGATCTTGGTACCCAGCACGTAGGCGGCGAGCGTGTAGAAGACTTCCAGAAGTCCCGGGGGTGCCTCGGTTACGATTCCAGAAAATAGAGCCCGGTGCCAGAGGATGAAGAATTGGACCAGCACCGCGAAGAAGGCCAGCCGCCCAAGCGACACCACCGGCTTTTTCTCCTCGTCTCTCTCCATGATCAGCCGCAATCCGAAACGGTAGAACCAGCGGCCCAGTGTGAATAGTATGATCCAGAGCCAACCCGACAAGCGTTTGAGGATAGGCATTGCGTGCTACCTCCTAATGGAAAAGTGTTTCCTCTAGGCTAACGCAACTGGCATGGGAAAGGAAAATCAGGGGATGTATTGCACGTAATCGTCGGCCTCAAAATCCCCAGGGACCATCCAGCTACACATCAAGAAATTATTGGTGACTGTGTCGGTGGTTTCTGGTCCCGAAGTCCGCGTCCAAGATGCTTGTAGATCCGCAGGGATGAGCTGCTCGATGCTGCCCGGGGTCTTGAGCGTGATCCTTCGATCGCCTGGCCAACCGCTCCGTCGGTAAGCGTTGCTCGCGTTCAGACCGGAGAGGCTTGCTTGTAGGGTAGCCATGGATCACTCTCCCTTTTCGCCGACTGCGACAAGCCGCGGGTGCTCCATCTCCACTCCGAGTTTTTCGCTGAGATCGGCTATCTGTTCCTTGGTCAACTCGGGAGCCTTTCCTCCGGGGACCGTGGATTCTTTTTTGGTTTCTTTTCTGCTTCGGCGTTTGTCCTCGGCGTCCACCAGGATCTGCGCGTATCCTTCGCGCCTTCCTAGCTCCTTGAGATGCGCGGTGCGAGCCTGCTCCAGATCAGATGAAAGTTGACGGGTGATGCGCTCCAGCTTGAGGATCTCGGTGTTTGAGCTGGTCAACCTGTTTACGATCAAACCATCCTGCTCCTGGGGCCTGCATTTCCCACTCAGTAGCGCATCCAGATATTCATTTGCTTCTTGGTCGGTCAGCATGCTCGCTCTCTCCTTTGTTAGATGTACGTCCAATTCCACAATGGAATTCCATAGGCGGTGTCCCCCACGTAGAACTTCAACCAGTAGAAATTCCCTGTTCCGCCAGATCCAGATCCATGCACATGCAGATCATTCGATCCGCCGCAGGTGGACAACTTTCCGGTATAACAATCCCAGCCAACGCTCGCTCCCCCGCAATCAGCGCCATTCTCGATCAGGAATCCGAAAGCGCAAGTCACGTACATCCAAGGTCGGGCAATATCTCCGCAACGATGGGTGTTAAATCCGCTGGGCCGGAACCAGATGGAATAGATCTCGTGGATATAGGCACTGGTGCCACTACGCTCGAAACGCTCGATGTTGCCATAGCCGGAATTACCGTCATCCATCGCCCGCAAGTACATCGAATCCCCATCTGCTACTCGCTGCCAAAATTTCTCGTCAGTTGTACCGTTGGTATCGTACCAACCCATCACAGGGGCGGTGTGCGTTGCCCAAATCTGAGCCGCAGTTACCGAACTAAACGGAGAAGTAAAATTCCCTACCGCGATTCCCCCCCCAGCAGGAAGAAGTGAATGGTGAACAGACACGGAAGCAGAAAATAAGTCGTACAAATGTGAAGTGTAAACTGAGGTGGAAATTAGATTAGCGACATAACCATTGGCGAAATAGTTTCCATTCGTCCCTAAATCAGCTCCCAGGTGCTCGTCCGCGACTAACCGGGTGTAGACTGTCCCAATATTCATGGCCAGGTTTCCGAAGAATCCCTCCCACCTCACCCCGAGTTTCCCGAGCGTTCTTGTGGCCACATCTGGAATGAGATTGCTGGTAACTTTGTCGTCGACAACGCTGAATCCTAGATAGACATTGAGGGTGTCAAAATAGCCGTTGTCAATTCGATCTCCCGCCGTCGCTGAGCCGATATTCAGGACCTGCGAAGCAACTGGGAGAATGGCGCCACGGGCATAAACATTCACGTCGCCATCTGTTTCGCTTTTGATGGTTAGGGAAGTACTTTTGATCGTACTCGCTGTCACTGTGCTGAAAAATCCGTTCGCCCACCGCGTTCCCGTGACCCCAATGGTATTGGTCGAAGCTGCGACGAAGTCGCCGTATACATCGATCTGGTACGGATCTTTAGTGGCTGGTGGGCGCAGAATTGACGTGAACTGCTCTGTGACATAACCCTTTAAGAAATACTTGTCGCTCGCCCCGAGATTGGCCCCGCCATCCGTATCCGGGAGAAAGGCGGTTCCGGCAGTCATGGGCCCTAATGAATCAATAGAACCAGCGAGGTAAAGATTCGCGTAGCGGTTATCGGGCGTGCCTAAATCAACCGTGTTGGTGGTCCCCGGCGACTGGGAGACCGCACCCCAGATGTGGCTTGCTGAACCGATGGCCAAGGTCAACACGTTGCCGGTGCGGTTGTAGGTCAGGTGATCATCGGTGTCGAACTGCCAACGCTTGTTGGTGCCTCCGTCCAGAAAAAAGTTCGCGTCCCCTAGCGCGAGGCGGTCTTCGGTCGGGGCAGCATCAAAACCGAGGTTCATCCCGCCGATATCTCGCGCCCACCAGCGTCGGAGCCCGCGCCCCTTGATGTCCTCCAGGCACTGGCGGGTGGCCGCCGAGAACTCCTGGAAGTCGGTGACCCCGTAGGTCTTGCGGTCAGCGCTGCGATCGTTGGCGCTACCGCCGCCATCGGTCGACCAGCCGGAGGCGTAGCTCCCATCGACGGGGCCCTCGAAGTAGAAGTCCCGCATGTCGACCAGAGCCATGTCCGCGCGGTTTACCGTCCCGATCTGGAGCCACTCATCCCCGGGATCCGTCGCTTCAACTCTCACCGACCAACTGGCCAGGTAGCGGGTGGCCACGGTCTCGGTGTACTCCGAGCCAAGTCCCGAGGCGTTCCAGAAAATCCGCGGCTGGAAACTGCCTTCCACCTCCTCGAATCGGACGTAGATCCCATAGAGGCCGGTTGGATAGGTGTTGATGTCGACGATCTTGGTGGCATCGCCTTCGGTCGTGAGGATACCGTAGTGGGCCTCGCCCGATCGAATCTCAGCAAACAATCCCCTGCCCTTGGCCACCTGCACCTGGGTGCCGGTCGGGCTGGTGATAGCGAACCCGGAGAGCACCCACTTGCGTTCCCGCGCCGGTGAGCAGATGAGCTGGGAGAGCAGCTGGCGGTGGTTGGCCAGGGTCTGATCCCCCAACGCGAATTGGAAATCAGCCAGGTCCATCCGCTCGTTTCCCTCAACTCGTAGGCGATCAGTAGCCATATAGGTCGTCTCCTATGAAGTATTCGGGCACCACACCGGCAGCCGTCAGTTGATCGACAAACTTTCTTAACATACCCAAGGGATCCACTACATACCAAGGATAATAGGTATAGGTGGGCGGAGGGCCCTCGGAATTAACCAGGGTGATGCAGTTTGGATCGAGGAGCATCTGAGAGGCGTGCTCATCGATCGCCAGGATTTCCAGGATCAGATCGTTCTTCCAGAGGGGGTTGCTCAGGGTCAGCACCGTTCCAGAAAAACTCCCCGCGCCGTTCATCTCGAAGTTGAGACCCGACTCGGTTGTGAAATTCGGGCGCAGCCCCCAGATCAGGCCGATCTCGGTCACGAAAGTTGCCGCAGCCACTTGACAGGTATGGGCCCGCGCCGTTCCAGAAATATCCTCGGTGGCGTAGTCGGCGCCGGTGTCCGGGTCAAAGAGCTTGGTGATCAGGTAGGTGCCGTCTTTCCCATGGGTAGATCCGGAGATCACAATGCTTTTCCCCAGGTCGTCGGGGTAGACGAACTGGCCGAGGCTATCCGCCAGAGGCACAGTGATCTTGGTCGGGGTTCCAGAACTGGTCTGGGCGTCTTCGCGCTCCACCCCACGCAGAGTCACCTCGGTCGCGCTCACGTAGGTCGCTACCCGCCAGCGGCCGTTGTTGTTCCCGCCCTGGGCGTTGGCCGCAGCCGACCCGTAGGTGCGCAGTGGCTTGCCCACGTCGCCGGCCAGGAAGTCGTGGGTCGCTCCTCCGCTGGTGAGCGTCGCCGGGCTCGCCGTGGCCACGCTGCCGTCTACCCCCCGGCCGCTCCAGTAGTCGGTCAAGGTCTGGATGCTCGCCCGTAGCTGCTTCAGCCAGAGCGCCATTCCAGAATTCGGAGCGCCGCGGATGCCCAGTTCGATCCGATGCTCGGTGGTCGTGGCTCCGGAGAAATCGGCGTAGGTCACGCGCGAGATGAGCTGGCCATTGACGTGCAGCTCTACCCAGTCCCCGGCCTTCCTCAGCTCGACGGTGTAGTAGGTATCTCGGGCTAGAGTCACGGTCGCGCCCAGGAACCCGCCGCCCGGGGTAGCGAACAGCCCGAAGGAGAGGGTGCTCTCGATCCCCGCGCTGATCCGGCAAGCGCCGTCGAAGACTGCAACCGAAGCCTGCTCCAGCTCTCCGACCTTCAGGCTGGCCGCCGTAGGGATGGACAGGAGCAGCGCTACCGCCCAGTCCGACTCCGCGGTTACGCGGGCTCCCTGGGTGTCGAGCATCCGGTAGAAGACCGTCCCAGCGCTTCCCGCAGTCAGCTTGGTCTGGCCGTTCTCCACCGCAACTGAGGTACCCTCCGCGAGCGCGCCGGCGTAGGTGAAGGCACTGGCCGGGGTGATGCCTGGGTAGTAGGGGTAGACCACGTCGCTCGGGCGGTCCTCGCGGAAGTCGAAGACCTCCTGGAGGGCCTTGAGATGCACCCCATAAACAAAGAGCGGAGTTGCTGATAGGTCCAGTGTGTCAGCGGTGCCCCGCAGCGCATCGTAGTATTCATCGGTCATCCAGGCCTTGCCCGTCCCCTTCTGGGCGGAGTGGATGAGCGCATCGCCAGTGAGCTGGATAAACACCTGGCAGGGGTAGCGGATGAGGTCCTCGTAGACCACAAAGTTGCCCGCCCCAGCCATGCCGATCAGAGCTAGCTCCAACCCGAGCATCGTTCCCTTGGGGTTGTAGGCCATCCCGCGAATGACCTCACGGTAGACATCATCTTCGGTGAAGACCGGATGGCGGATGAGTCCGAAGTTTCGCCCGATGACATTCAGATCTTCTTCCTCGGCGTAATCGAGGAGAAGTGCTCGGCGGAGTTTGTCCTGGTAGCTTCGCTCGCGCGAGATGTCAGTCACTACCGACTCGATGTGGTGGAGCATGGCCGCGCCGGTCTGCTCCTCTCCCCCGCGAATGTACTTGATGCCAGTCAGGGTGGTGATGGTCTTTCCAGAATAGGTATAGGGCACACCCTCAACTGCGCATTTTCCAGAATTCGCCCAGCCTTCAGTGGTCTCGACCGGTAGCACCGTCGCTCCCGCAGCCACTACAGCGGAAAGTTTGGTCGAGATAAGCCCACCCATTTCAGTTGCTGCCTCGCCGATGGTGCCGGTGAGCGCCTCGATGAGCCCCTGATCCTGCGGGCGGGAGGCATAGGATCCTGAAGGCATGTACCCAGTAAAGTCGAAGCTGTCGTGGTCTGGGTCGATCGGTCCGCCAACTAGATCAGTGATCCCGCTAGCCACAACGGTGTAATCGGCTTCCGACGTTTGCTGATTGGTGTGCAGCACGTACTGGTGCAGTGTTTCATTGTGGAGATGCACCGACGAAATAACCAATCCGGCGATCTCGTAGTTGTCCGGATCATCGGCCCCCAGCACTGGTTCGCTGAACTCGACCAGCACCCGGAACAGACCGATAGACGTTGCCAACGTAAGCTGTGGCATCTCGCCCAGTCCGGTGAACACTTGAGAACGGCTGGCCCCATCCATAGTCCGCAGATCGGCAGCCTGCACGGTTGCAGCCACGGTCGCAGTGTAACTCGCCCCGGCTGTCCCCTCCCCGTCCAGGGTGATGTCGATGATGGTAGGATCTAGCTGAAAGAGTGCAATCGACTGCGCAATTACTGGATGCGCTATCGTAACGAATTCCCAGTTAGCCGGCACCAGCACATCGGTGCCATCTCCCTCCCCCAGCCGCATGATCTGATCGAAGGTAGCCCGCACCTTGTCTTTGGCAGTCGCTACGCAGTTGGTAAATTTTGCTCGCTCTTCTTCCAGCGTGCGGGCGCTATCCTGCACCGCGATCGAATAGGAGTGGTAAATGTCGTAGGTGAAAATTGAGTAGTAGTACAGCTCGTAGATATCAAGATCGTTGTCTTCAAGGCCTTCGCCTGTTCCATTGTAGACTAGATCGCCAGAACCCGGAGAAACCGGGTAGCCAGTCTTGGATCGGCGTACAATGACGCTTTCAAATCCTGGATGAACCGGATTGGTCCAATCTAGGATGATTTGTTTCTGCTCCGCTCCGGTCACTGCCGTAAACCCTGTGACCGGAAGATAGGTGTATCCAGTTTCCATCTGCGCCAGATTCTCGAACGGATCAAAATCGTCTCCGGCGCCTTGGTTCTCCTCCTCGTAGCGAAGCGGATACCCGGTGTGGTAGAGGTCACGAACTTCCGCCGGCGTCCAACCACGGGCGGCGATGGCGATCTCGTCATACTTGCCATTGCTTTGATGGAGTCTTTGGTTCGTCCCAAAATAGTCCCAGCAGGCCCCTCCAATTAACAGAGGGATCGTGCTGGTTTTCATACCTCCGA